>Ga0256837_1000072_pt1 | contig 91281 bp, 118 predicted proteins | sample 4562384metaG_FD_185976 | JGI IMG/M metagenome (GOLD analysis project Ga0256837, IMG submission 185976) | Hydrothermal vent microbial communities from Guaymas Basin, Mexico - 4561-384 | ecosystem: Environmental > Aquatic > Marine > Hydrothermal vents | place: Mexico: Guaymas Basin | collected...
GTATTCATATTCTTTTTATCATATGTCATTGCTATAACTGAATATACACCGATAACACTGCCAACAAGTATTCCAACAATTAATCCAGTAACTATTAAATTATCACAATCTTTCATTACATAATCCTCTCTATGATTTTTTTAGGTGTTACTTCCCAACCATATAAAGATAATTTATTACTGAGTTTCTCTAAATACTCTATGCATTCTCCAAGATTTTCTTTTTGATCTAAATATTCAATTGCATAATCTAAATCTTTTCGTAATTCTTGTTCAATAATCATATCTCTAATCATGTCTTCTTTTTTTTCATTATATGGATCCATATTTATTCCTTTATAATTTTATTTTATATCTTCTTTTTTTAGTATATAAATTATAAATATAAATATTAATGATATTGGAAATATTAAAGATATCATAGACCATTCAAGTAGCCACATTACATAATCATCTTCATCAAATTCAGTAAAACCATATACTTTAGTTTCATACTCTTTTCTATAGTTTATAAAAGGTCTTATACCTATAAGGAATACAAGTATAGTTAAAATAAAGTACCACATAACTATTCACTTCTAATGAGCAATAGCTCATTATACATTTCATCAATAAGTTGCTGTACTAATTCTTCTGTTTTAAGGTATTGCCAATTAGGATAACGCTTACATTTAGACCAAGCAATACTTTTTAATTCTTTGATTAAAAAGTCGAAAGACCAATTTTTTTCATTATCTTTAAACTTGATAAATCTACCTTTATTTAATTCCCATATACGCTTTTTAACTTTATATTTAGCAGTACGAAGCATTGACTCTTTTTCTGCTTCTTCTCTTGTCTTAAATACATTTCCTTGTTCGATGATAGCTTTATCATTTTCACAATTCAATATTTCACTAGTTAATGTATTTCCATCAATATCAATATAATAAGCTTTTTCTCCATTTTTTGGTTCCCAGAAAATTGGTATTTCCTTATATATTTTCCATTCTGTTTCATTCCATGATTCGTTCATTGGAGTATTTTCTGAAAAAATATTCATATAACGAAATGGGTTAGTATGTGTTTCATCATAATAACAATAAATTATATTCTCATAATTTTTAGGTGTTAATTTTTTACCATTTAGTAGTCTTTCTATTAGTTCTTTTTTAGTTAATATCATTTTATTCTCCTTTAATTACATAATATAAATTTAATTACATAATATAAAAATGTAAAAGTTTGTATAATTGAAGTTCATGAATATGGTCATCAATTTCTCTTTTCATATCTTCATATTCTTCATTACTATCCCAAACACCTTGCAAATGACTTTTTACCCATTCAGTATATATAAATAAAGTATCCTTCCACTCTCTTTGCTTGTTGTCATGTGTGTTAAAACACAAATAAGTAATCCAAGTAGGGGTTTGCCACAGTTCTACTTTTTTACCTTTCTTATCCTCTGCATATAGATTCATACTCATTTTATTCTCCTTGATATAAATCTTCAGGTTTAACTGGTTTTGCATATTTCCAACAATCGTTTAAACAATTAAAAGGTAATCTATCGTTTTTATGATAGCTTAAAAAGATATCTATTTCCCATTCATTGTCTTTATGACTTTTAACCCATACAGGTTTATTCTTCATATTTGGATTGTTATACCATTCAAGTGGTTTAATTCTGTATTTTTCATTCAAATTCCAATCAGGTTTACAATTCACCCATACAGCTTTTACTTTAGACTCACTATTACTGTCTAAACCTGCTTCTTGATATTGTAATAATTGAAATTGGGTATCCGGTTTTTCAATTTGTAATTTTCTAAATTCTGCATGTGCATTATCTACTACATAATATGTATTTGAAGTCCAATTAGGAATATATGTAAATTCCCATATATCTTCTTTAAAATGGCTTATGCTTCTTATATATACTTTTGGTCTTCCTGCCGAAATCCATCTTTTAAATTCGTTTATTAACTCTTCATTAGTCATTTTATTTCTCTTTTAGTATTTTTATAATTTCTGTTATTTTTTTTGTTGTTATCATTTGTTTTATATAATTCTATTTTGTTTCAGTATATCTTTTTTATCGAAATTACTATATACTTTGATAACATTTTTTGTTTTATTATATATCATAGCTTTTGGTATCCAGCAATCATCTGGTATTCCTTTTAATAATATAGCTTTTTCTATTTCGTGTATAATCTTAAAATTTGCAATGATTATATAAGTTGGTTTATATGAACATGAAGTGTTATAACTATCATTATAGTCATAATAACTTTCATTGTCATCATTATTTGGTTCTCTTCCACCATAATTTTCAGCTCTACAATATGGATTGCTTGAACTTTCTACTTCATATCTAGCCCAATCACATTCATCATCAAATTCGTAGCCATCTGAACTTATATATTTTGCATACATTTTTTATCTCCTTTTTATTTTTTTTTGTTTTTCTTTTAAAAGTTTTAAACCTTCTATAATATCATCTACATCTTTTTCATGTAAATCTATTGAATTATGATCTATTTCATCGTCATAATAAATATCGTTCTTTCTTGCATATCTAAGTGTAATTTTTAAATGTTCTTTATTTATTTTATCTATATCATAAGTAATCATTTTATTTCTCTAATGTTTTATAGGCTTCTAATATCCACTCATTATATCTATAAAATGGAAGTGCTTTATAATTATCAAAAATCCATTTTATTTTTTTACCTTCATAATCATAATTATAAATGGTTTTATTTTTAACATCATAAAATCCGATATATTTTTCATGAGCATTTTTATTATTCCAGCATTTAATAGGTTGTCCATCCCATAAGTCTTTTTTAAAATCATAAGCTATATTTTCCCATTTATCATCAGTATGTTTTATACGAGTATAAGAAATGTAACCTACTTTATTATGTTTGTTATTTCCTTTCCATACTGTAATGCCTCCTGTTATAAAAATAAATTTTACAATTTCACCAGAATCTTTCCATTTTTTAAATAATGGATATATAAATTTAGATTCTTCTAGCTGTTCTTTTGTTAACTTTACTGTATATTTTTTCATTTTATTTCTCCTTTTCTAATTCTTGCTTTAATTGCAACATAAATTTATGATTGTTGGATCTAGCTTTGCTTGTTATTCCTCTTTTGTCTGCTTTGCTAAAAAAGTCTATACATTCATTTAAATCAAAAGTATTAACTTGTGTTCTAGCTTCTTTAATAGATCCATGTCTATTACTACTTTTTACATACATTGTTTTTATTTTTATATCTAGATTATTTCTAAATGTATTCATTAAACTATCTGTATGTTTTTTAGTAGTATATTTATTTAAAATATATCTATCTATTCTCATATGCATTCCTTATATTAAAGTTTAATAGAACTCTCAAAAAAAGAGAGTTCTATAAAATTTAATTTTTAATAACATTATACGGTTTACGTGTCTAAGCACTACGTTTAGTTATATAGTCTTTCCTATTAGTCTGCTCAGTTTACATGCTTAGAGCTTCATACTAGTCTGTTCCTAGCGTCAAATTATGCGCCAATAATGGCAAAGTAGGGCTTACGTGTCTTGCACTGCCTGAATATTAGCAATAGTTATCTATATGAACTATTTTAGGTTCAACAATTGACTTTGTTAATGCTTTTTCAAATTTATCTGCTTGTTTTTTATAATGATTAACAGATTTTCTTAATGCAATAATTTCAGCTCTTAATATTGCTAAATCTTGTAAAGATATTTGAATGTCTTTTACATTGTCATAATCAGCTAAATTAATAGCTTGTAATAATATTTCTAGATCTTTCATTTTAATTTTCCTTTCTATGCTGTATAATGATTTATTTTTTTCCAATATACGCAATGATTCATTTCCGTCATGTTCATCAATAATAAATTTTGTATTTGGATCTAACCAAACTAATTCTACATCTCTTGCTCCACCAAAATATTCATTATTTTCTTCTGCTAATTTTTTAGCAGCCTCTATATCTCCTTTGAAGAATAACTCGTTATATTGTTTATCCATAGAATTGATATCATTCCAAGTTGACCAACCTGCACCATATCCTTTACTAACAGCTACTGCCACTTGACCTTTATCGTTATATAATTTTTCCATTATTTATCCTTTTATTTGATATATGCAATTATTGCTGTATTTGTTAAAAATCCTATTATAAAAAATATAATTGATATTTCTATTAAATCATATTTTGTATACATTATTCTTCCTTTTTATTCATAAAGTATAATATTGTAGCTTTTGCTATAATATTTTCTACATATACACTTTCTTTGTAATATATAGATACAAGATGAGTAGTACATACTCCTAATGCTTTGCAATTACTATAGACTTCTGCAGGAATTGCTGTATCTATATCTATTATTTCTGCATCTTTTTCTAAGCAATACTTTATAAAATCACCTTTATTTTCTAATTTTTCAAATTGCATTTTTTATCCTTTTATTTAACAATCAATACAGATATTCCATTTGTTTTATATTTATGTTTTAAATCTAATATATTATTGGATCTACATATTTCTGTATTGCATTTTATTATTTTTATTCCATGAGATTTGAAATCTTTTATGTATTTAAAATCTTTACTTACAATTGCAATATCTCCTTTTTCAAGAATTAATCCTTGTAAATTGTAATTATAGATATTAAATACAGCTGCTTTTCCATATAGAAAAAAAAATAAAAGTAAAATTAAAATTTTCATTGTTTTCCTTTAATAATTAATAAATAGGTTCGAGACTCATCATCCATTTATTACGTCTATAAACAGCTCTCCTATTTTAATTGTTAGATCCAATGTTATTTCTTTTCAAACAATTCAGCAATAGATCCAATAATTAAAATTATTGTTACTAGTATTATTTGTATTAATACTGGTGCAATATATATCCCTAATGCTATTAAAATTCCTATTCCTACATATTCCATTTCTTATCCTTTTATTTATATACAAAAGTTAACTTTTTATTATTTTATTTTAAAAAGTTTACTTTTCTATTTTTTTTATTTTATCTAAAAAAAACTGTTATTTGTCTTGAAGTGAACATATAGTAAAATGATATTTTTCAAAACAATCTGATTTGAGGTTTTAACTTTTTTTATTAATTATTTTTATATTATTTATTTTATATAAAAAATAAATAATGCTTCCTATTGCTATTGGTAAAATAATAACTCCTGCAGCAATAGAAAAAACTAATATTAAACTAATACTTACTAAACCTAAAATCCAAAATAATATCATCATTGTTGAACTTTTCATAATATGATCCTTTTATTTTTTTAATATTTTGTTTAATCTTTCTTGACTTTCTTTTAACATATCAATAGATATATTTTCAGTTGACATATCTTCAGTTGATATATTTTCTGTTTCTTCTTTTAATAAATCAAATTTAGGTTCATTAAATAAAAAATAGAAAGATATTACAAAAGATGCTACTGTAGCAACCATCATACCTCCTAAGGAACCTCCAAATACTAAAGTTAATAGTATGAGCAGTCCTCCATCAAAAAAAGCATCTTGATAGCGTTCTAATTCTATTTTTTTAAATATAATTAGTATATTAAAAGCAGTTGAAATTCCCATTATGATAAATAACATTTTAAACTCCTTATTTTAATGTTTCTTTTCTTTGTATCTTTGTTTCTTCCAAAAAAAATAAAAGAAAAAAAATAACACAACACATCATTTGATGCGCTGTATCTTTTTTATTTTTAATGTTATAGATTGCTCTACTCCTCTTCGTAGATATTCTATAGTATCTGCTATTATTTCTACTTTTATTGGTTTCTTATGTCCTTTAGGCATTATCTTTTCTATTTTTGATGAAAGAGAGATCCAACAATGATCTCTAAATTCTTTACCATCTGTTTCTCTAACTCTAGTTAATAACACTTTTGGAGAAGAAGTATATACTTCTCTCCTATTTCCTGTAAGTAAAGCTATATATTTCATTTATTCTCCTTATTTTAATACCATTGGAGAACATTTAAATTCTCCTGCAGGTTCTACTAATTTCATAATTTCTTTCCACTCTGCTAATGTTGAAGCAGATATATTTAAACTACGAAAATAATTTTCTAATATACTATTTCTATCTTTATATAGTTTGTCTATTTGAGATGCATAAACTTCTCTAGCTAATTCTGCATATTCACAATCAACTATGATAGCATCATGTATATCTATACACCATTTAGCTATATTATAGACTATATTACAGGTATAATCCATAACTCTACTATCAAGATGATGGATTAATCCTGTGCTTGTCCAAGTTCTAAATTGTTGTAAATTGGGTACTTTTATAGTATCTGTATGATGAATTCTTTTAATAGATTTACTATAACTATCATATAAATCATATTTAATAGTTTTTTCACCTCTATTGTAGAATTTATTACATTTAACTATAAATTTCTCATTCCATATATTTAATTCCATTTCTGGTTGCATATTGGAATGAGTAGCCATAAATTGCTTCATGAGATTAGCAGGTGCTAAATTTCCTGTAGTTATGTCTTTTTCCATAGCTATAGCTTCTTCTCTAGTACCTTTTATGTCCATAGCAGACCACATATCTAAGATAGGTTGTTTGGATCCATATAATATTCTCATAACTGACTTAGCTTGATTTCTATTAGTTATCATATCATGAGCCCAAGCATCATTTAATTTATCTTCTTCAACTATAACATTACATTCAACTAGATAAGGTTTATGTCCTAATAATAGTCCATAGTAGCTTTTGATACTAGCACTAGCATCTAGCTCTATAGGTACTGTCCATTTGTAATTATCTGTATTAAAGTAATTATCTATATCTATATATAGTCTTTCTAACCATATGGAATCAGGTAATTCTTTAAGTTCATCTTCGTTAGATAAATCTAAATCAGGATACCATTTAGTTTTATAACATTGTTTTCCATATGCTATTTTGCCTCCTATGGTTCCAGATTTATAACCTGCTAATTCAGCTATAAATAGATATTTAGCTTTTAAGCCTTTTTTTGTAGCTATATTACGATTAGCTTCAGGTATAACTAATAAACTTCTCATAATTTTATAGCCAACTGGATTGCCTATTTTATTAAGATATCCAGCTATATTTCTACCTCTTGGATCTGAAGTGCGATTACCACTGTTATAGATACTACTATCTAACATGTATGAATCTATGACTTCTTTACCTATATTTCCATAATTAGCTAAATCATCTCTAAGTATTGGATATTTAATTAAAGTCTTCTCTATACCATAATTAACTAATTTAATTACTTCTGAATAATATAGTTTCATTGTAGGTATATCAAAACTAAATTCTGTTTTGCCTGTTTTAGCAAAACCTGGTCTATATAATCCTGTATCAGATACAACACCTTTAGTACTAGTTAAATTAGCACACTTTTCATCTACTTCTATATTAGTAAGTAGATATTTATTCCATTTAAATTGTTTACGAATAGAGGCTAATTCTTCTTTAGTAATCCATTCTAATAACTTATCTTTATTTAGTTTTGCTTCTGACCAATTTTGATTAGGCTTAGTACTAATAATAATATAGCCTGCTTCTGATAATATTTGAAGAGTTATATTCATCAGTTTAGGTGATTTAATTTTCTGTGCCCAATAAGGTAAACTAATACTACCTTTAGCACCTTTAATTAAATATGTTCTCCACATAGCTTCAAACATATGTTGCAATTCTTTATATGCTCTCGGATCTTTAGATTGCATATTTTTAATTCGTGGCATACTGTATTTTCCATTAAACAGTTCTGTTCTTCTATCTATTGCCATTTTATATTCCTTATTTAAATTTGAATAGTTTATACTCATATTCAGGAGTATTTATCTAATCTTCTAAAGTAAATTCATTAGAAGTAGATAGTTGTTGAGATTTTTCAATCTCTTCTAATTGCTTTTTAGCTCTACGAGTAGCTGTTTGTTCCCATTTATTAACTAATTCTACTAGTTTTTCTTTACTAGGTAAAATTTCATATAGTTCTAATTTAACTGTAATAGATTGTAGTAACATATATAGCTCATCTATATTACTAGCCTCCCACTCTTTTACTGCTTTAAGACTTGCTAATGGCTCATCGTTGTCTATTGAATCATGTATTTCTTGTTTATGCATAGTTCTAAAACCTTCTACATAAATACCATCTTTATTTACATAATCAACTGTACCTAGTATTTGATTGGTAATTTGTAATTCTGTAAATGGTACACCTACAATAGCTTCATATTGCATAGCCATCTCATCTGTAAATGCTGATGCTGAACCAGTAATAATACCTATTAATTTATCTAGCCCCATTCCAAATTGAGTTACTGGAAATACTCTAACACTATATTTAGATCCATCTTTAGCTATAAATGGAGTAATGTTAATATTTAATTGATGAATGATAATATCTAATTTAGATATCTCATTACTAAGATTAGCTATTCTAGCTTGTGTCTCCATGAATGCATCATTATCTAATAGATCCATAGATGCTTCTGCCATTTTTGCTTTACGCTCTGCTACTTTCTCTGCCACTCTTGCTTCAAATGCTGTTACTGTTGCTTTATTCATGTTGTCCTCCTACAGACTATATTTAATTTGAACTAGATTATCTAGCTCTATAGAACAATACGAATATTGCTCTAAGAATTAGATTTGTAATATAGTAAATAATTGATTACTATATAAATTAATAAACCTATATTTGCTGATATTAAAGTTATTCCTAATAGTTGTTGAAATGTTAACATTGAATCTCCTTGTTTAATTTAGATTGTACTTATTCAATGGAAAGGCAATATGGTTTGATAGTTAATGTTGTATTGGATCTAAATTGATTAAATGTTGTTTAGTTGATATTAAAATAGATAATTAAAAATTAAGTAATTGATTGATTAAAAATTAAGCAGTTAGTTGTTTAGTTTTTGATAGATGATTGTTTTGAGGTAGAATTGCTGAAAACTTGTATCTAAAGATATTATAGACCATATGTTTAATGGTGGAAAAATAAATATAGGTACTAATTCTTCTCCTCTACTCACTGATAGTTTATTAAGTGTATATAACCATTTTAAAAATAAAGAAATTGATATATTAGATTCTTCTAAAACTAAAGATATGGCTGAATTCACTGATGAAGAACTAGCTATGCTAAACGATAAGATTAGAGAACTTAAATCTGAATTTAGTGGCAAGATGTTAAAACAACTAAACTATTTATTGTATACAGATATTATTAATAATTATGATGTCTAATTTAGAGAGATATTTCTCAGTACTTTGAGATAATAGATTCCTCTATAAATGAAAAGGTATTTGGTTCTATCAATCTCTAGTCATCTCTCCGTACTCTGCGAATTGTGTCATGTGTTATGTGTAAAAAAAAAAGAAACTTAACCGAATTAACGGTTAAGTCTTGGATCTCTATTTAGCCCAATGAGGACTGATATAGGATCCATCATCTGAATCATAATTCATAACATCTCCTTTTGTATATATAATGTATAGCATAGAATTGGATTACTCCAACTCTTCTGCTACATCTTTCAGAAATGACTCTGAATATTTATTAGACATAGTGTCTAATATTTCAGTGTTTTTAGACGCTTTAGATAGCGCCTTGAGTTTGATATCTCTACGGATATCATTCTCTTTTAGCATCAGTTCGCTATCTCGTAGCGTATCTTCTGCATAATTGTTTACTACTTTTAAGGCAGTATTAACAAACAGTCCTGTATTTTCAGTAATCTCTTTACCTGACTCTACTGCTGTTACGGTAATTGATGTTAGCGCCTGTACATTAATGTTAGCAGCTTGTGCTAAACCTGTAACTGATTTTGAAATCTCTTTTGTGAATGATGCCATAATGGATCCTTATTTAATTTAGTTTGTACCTTCTACAATGAGAAGGTTATATGTATTGGATCCTAATGAGATCCAAGTAGAAGTTCTTGCATAACTGCACTGGTTACATCTTGGGCAAATTGTTTGCCATAGATAGTCTCCAAAGTCATAGAAGGTTGTCCTTCTACAAGTGCATACTTAGTATTAATAATAGAAGCATAAGTATGTTTGCTATTAATGATAAGCATCAATTGTTTGTCACCTTTTGCACTGAACAACTTAGTGCTTTTCCATACAGATAGAACCAACTCAATAGTAGATGTATACAGCTCGTAAGTGAGCTCAACTTTAGATGTATTAGACATGATAGTCTCCTTGTTTAATTTAAGTACAGATGTACCTCTCTCAATGAAGAAGTAATACTACATAATAGATCCATATGTCATACAAGCTAAGGGGAAAGATGATGTCTATATATATAAATTGCTGTATATATGTATGTAAGGGGGGGGGCACTCCTTTGTGAATGTGTTGAATGTGTGTAGAACTACTCTTATTCACGAAAATATGTTTTTTTACTTAAATCTCATTCTGACTTTTTTTCACAATACTTTTACTTTTATTCACGAACAAAAAAAATTTACTTATAAAATTTCTACTCTTTTGTGCAAAAATATTATTTTTTTTCACTAATTTCTCATTCTACTTTTTTGCACGAATTACAAATTTCTCATTCTGACTTTTTTGTGCAAACATAGAATTTTTTATCTATTAAGTCCAATATCTGCTTTTTTGTACGAACATAGAGTACCCATAAAAGTATTACTATTTTATGTATTAATATATGCTTCTTGCAAATAGATCCAATAATGGTATAATTTGTAAACTCAAAGGAGAACCAATGAGTATGGATCCAATATTAAGGATAAACAATGCAGAGAGGTAAAATATATTATGTCCATCATTATTGCAGTAACTGCAAAGATAGTTTATTGATGGTTCTGATTGATGGGATAATCAAATGTCCACAATGTGAGACTATAGTGTATAAGAAGGAACGGAAAGATGATAAATAAAATAATTAATTGTGCAAAATCAATAATATATAATTTCAAAAACAATAATTCATATGTAAATTTAAATGTTTTATTTGTAGAAATAAAGATTAAAAAGAAATGCGATAATGAAACTTATTATGCTAAATTATTTGATTATGAATACGATATATTTTTTACAGTGGGAACAGAAAGTAAAGATAAAGCTGAAGTCATAAATGAAGCAGAGATATTTCTAAATAAACTTGAATCCGAAGATTAAACAATAGAGATCCAACTAATATACTACTATATAATTTACTATATAGTTATGATTTGGTTCTAAATTATGGTAGAATATGATTATCAGGAACCAAGTCTTTTTGTATATATTTCGCACTTATTTCAAATTTCTCCTTATTTAGTGGACCCCTACTATTTTAAAATGTTTTTTTAAACTTGGTTCCTGTATAAAATAAAATCCTCCCCCTATAAGCCAAACCTCAAGGTTTGGCTTATCTAAAATTATCCAATCAAAGAAACGAAGATATATGCGGTTGCTAAACATAATGTTTGCTGAGCTTGCGAAGCGAACATTATATATATCGATTAAGTCTGTTATGCACAATAAAGTATAATAATAAAAAAGGATTGTTATGTTTGGATCCCTACTAGACACAAGAATAGAAGTCAGTTATCAATGGCTACCTGACTGGGCTTATGCTGATAGTGAGAAGGATGAGATAAAGAATACTGCTGTTAGATATGATAATGATGTTTATGTGGTTCTGGTTAATGTTAAGGAATCTGGTTTATTTTTATTTAGATAAATTTAGAGAGAACAGCTCCCAGCTTCGCTTCCCGCTGTTCTCTATGGGGTGGTGAGGATGTTAAGGATTAAAAAGGTTTTCCTCTATAGACCCCTAAAACATGAGGTTTGGGTCTTAAATCTGATACCTATCTGTTCACTATATATAGTAGGTGAACAAAAGTATAAATTCAAATACATAAAATGAGCAAAAAAAAATGAACAAATAAATGCTCTGTTCACAAGTGAACGGGTTTTTGCCTTTTTTTACACATCAAATCCCTATAATAAGTGGTTTGAAGGGGCAAATCCTTTTTTAAAATTCAACCTATTGACTTTTGTTCAGTGATTATGATATACTTTTGAAGATATAGGGAAGTCCCTTATATGCTTACTTTTAAAGGATTTGAAATGAAAAATGTTTCAGAAGTTTTTACATATGGTTCGCTCACTACACAGCAGGTAGAGAGCCTTAGATTGTTAGCAGATAATGGTATTTACAAAGAGGATTTTGAAATACTCAAAGAGAATTATAACATAGTAACACTTAATGATGTAAAGGTACATAGATTAGTGTTTGAATTAACTCCTCCTATGAATGGAGAAGAGTTTAATGATTTGATTGAAGATATAGCTCAAAATGGTCAAATTGAGCCAATAAAGATATGGAAAAAAGCAGGTTCTTTGTTTGTAGTTGATGGCAGAAATCGCATTAATGCCTTAGAAGTGCTTGGCGTTAATTATGTGAAATATGTTGAAGTAAATGTATCTTCACTTGAAGATCTAGAAATCAAAATACGCTCTTGGGACAAAAGACGCAAAACTTCAAAATCACAAAAAGCGGTAGTAGCATATCTCGATTGGCTCAAAAACGCAAAAGTGGATAATCATAACATGTCTTTTTATGCTAAAAAACATGGAGTATCAAAAGCTTTTATTTCTTATTGTAAAACGATTGATGAAATTAAAGGCGGAGGTAGATATTTGCTGGATGAAATGTTTAAGACAAGATATATCACTGTTGGATCCAAAAGATACGCTTCATTAAATGCCGCAATAGATGCATTAAAAAAGTTAAATGAGGATCAAGGCGAACAAAACCATATAGATGTGCCTGAGAGTGCTAAAGAGATTATAAGACAGCTGCATTTATTAAAAGATAATGATGACTTAATATCACTAAGCTATATAATAAAAGATGCTCAAAAATTAATCTCACAGCTAGCAAACAAGGAAAGCTAATAGTGAATAATAAAAGCTAAACAAGGATATATCTCGTCTAGCTTTTATGTATAAGCAATTATCGTTCCAACTTTTGCTATATATGCCAACTTCAAATAATATAACTCCAATCTTTCCAAAAAATACCCCATATTAAGAATATATGAAGCCTAATAACTATATTATTGGTCCATAATTAAGCAAAAAGGATTCATATGGGTAAAAGTGTAGCTCCATTAATGACAAAGTTAGTGCAAGAGATGGAAGACTTTAGGATAATAACAAGTAGATTTCCATCAACTATAGTTACCAATACAATGACAGCAAAGCAACTTATGAGAGAAGCAGAATCAGTAGGAAAACTTACAATTCCAGATACTAATACAATATTATTAGATGGCTTGTTTTTAGCTGTTGGGATCCAAGATAAAAGTCAAGAAATAAAAATGAGGGTATTATAATGGTTTACAGTTTAGATACAAATATTCTATTATTGGATGCACATAACTTACATACTATAGGAGACAATAACTCAATAATAGTTATTCCTGAAACAGTGCTGGATGAGCTTGACAGTAAAAAAAGCGTTCAAGGTGAAATAGGATATCAAGCAAGAGAGTTCGGCAGAATAATGACAGCTGGTGAATATCTTTCATCAATTGAATATGCAAATCAAGTTACCGTTGTTGAATATAAAGTTCAAGATAAATTAATCAATATAGTATCTCTTAGAGAATATCCAAGTTATGTAGGTATGGAGCGTAATGTAATTAATGATAGAAAAATCATAGATGCAACTATTGCTTATTCTGAAGTTGCTAAATTATCTGCTCATAATGAATTAACTTTTATTACTAATGATATAGCTTGTGGGATCAGAGCTCAATCGTTAGGTTTAAAGACTGAGCAATTAAGAGAGGTAGATGATGTGGAGCTTGAATTTACAAAAGAAATAACTGTTGATTCAGATACTTTTAAAATGCTACATAATAAAAACATAGCTGATGTAGATGATGATTATCACAAAGGTATCTATAGTTATATATTTACAGATAGCAATACAAGGCAAATTAAACCAACAATAATAACTAACAATAAAACAATAAATGTAATAGGAAAAGATACAGATAAGGCATTGCAGCGTCAAATGGTATCACCTGTAAATTTAGAACAAAAATTAGCTAGCAAGGCTATACAAGATACAAATATAGATATAGTTTTAATAGAAGGTTTAGCAGGTTCAGGTAAAAACATAATTGCTGTTAGCAATGCTATAAGGTTACTTCAAACAAACAAGGATAAATATGAAAGTATAATTTATATTAGATCCCCAATAAATGATGAAGAGTTAGGAGAAGATATAGGTTATCTTTCTGGGAATGAAGAAAAAATGTCTATATATTTGGGTCCTATGGAAGACACATTGGATTTTCTAGTTAGGAACAATATGGATACTAAGGGTAAAGACATAAATACTATCGATACTTTGGTTGCTCAAAAAATAGATAAATTAGTAGAATCATGTGGTATGTCCAGTATAATAACTACAGGACTCAGAGGAAGAACATTTCATAACACAATTTTAATAGTAGATGAAGCTACAAATATGAGTGTTGCTACAATACAGAAAGTTCTTACACGCATAGGTGATAATTGCAAATTAATAGTAATTGGATCTCAAAAGCAAATTGATAGCAAATATGTGACTAAATATAATAATGGTATGACTGTACTTCTTGAAGAAGCTTACAACAATAGCTTAGAAGTGGATATTAAAATGTTTGCAATAGAGTTTACTAAAGTAAAACGCTCACCTATTGTAGAATTTGCTGAAAAACTATTTAGTAAGCATTAAAATAATATGTTTGTTGATGTATATACGACAACAGCTGTTACATTGTCGATTGCAGTCATGGTGGCTGCAATTATGATTAACAAAAATGAAGAACATAAAAATATTAAGGAATAAGAATGACTTTTGAAATACCAGTAGATAATAATGAATATAGAAGTGTATGGGATAAGCCATTACCAATTGTAACTGTAAATAATAAATATTATAGAGTATATATTCTTGATGAGATAGGACATATGGCAGATTATGGAGAGTTATTAGATCTTCTTGCAGATTTAGATGAAGATAGTATAGTTGAGTTTCATTTAAATACTCCTGGTGGAGTATTAGATACAGCCAGTATGATTATGGATGCAATTAAGAATTGCAGAGCTAAAACAATTGGTAAACTGAGCGGAACTGTAGCTAGTGCAGGAACAATGCTAGCTTTAGTTATGGACGAAATATATATTGCACCATTTGCTGCATTTATGATTCACGCATGGAGCGGTGGATCTTCAGGAAAAGCAAATGAGATTAAAGCTCAGCAATCATATATGGAAAAAGAAACAAAAAAATTATTTCAAGTTGTATATGATGGATTTTTAACTTCAAGAGAAATCAATAAGATTTTAGCTGGAACAGATATGTGGATGAATAAAGAAGAAGTAGAAAAAAGATTAAGCAATCGTAAAAAAATAGCATAGAGCTTTAGATTGTATTTAAGATGTATTTAATATACTTAACAGTACAATACGATACAAAACAAATAAAGGACTATAATTATGTTTACAATAATTGATGCATCAGTATTCAGCAATCAGCAATATAATTATAGTTATTCACAACTATAAAATAGTAGCTACCAAGTAGCTACTGAAAAGTAGTTGCTTGACTTCACAAAAACAAATCAACAATTACTTTTCAATATAAAAAACAAATGGGGACCGAAAGCTAGTCGGATCTAGCAGCATGACTGTAAATTATGTACTTCGGTGAGAAGTTCGAATCTACCGGTCCCCACCAAATATTCTGGTGTACTCAACTGGTACGAGGTATGACTGTTAATCATAAATATGTAGGTTCGATTCCTACCACCAGAGCCAAAAAAAACAATGAGGTATAGCCAAGCGGTAAGGCAGCAGGTTTTGATCCTGTTATTCGGTGGTTCGATCCCATCTACCGCAACCATGGATAGTTCGCATAATGGTATTGCACATCACTGCTAATGATGCGAGGTAATACTCATGTGAGTTCGAATCTCACACTATCCACCATATTCATCATCTTCTACACAAATTGACTTCAACATATTATTTAGATACAATTGCTACAAAGACTCTATAAGAGGATAATTAAATTATACCCTCAATATAAAATATGCATTAAAATTAATCAAGGAATCAACATGCCAGAAGTAAAAGCTAAAGAAACAAAAGTAGATAAAAAAAAGTTACTCAAGCCAGATAGCAGAGCAAGAAAGATGGTCCCAAAAACTTCTCAAAACATTACTAAGGAACGACTAGAAGAGATGCTCCCGAGAGGAAGCAAACATAATGTAACAGATACTATATTGGATCTAATTGCTAATATGGAGAATGATACTGGATTACCACAGGATATGATGGAAGAAGAAGTTCTAAGTTATATGTTTATTCTTAAAAAGGTAGATAGAGCAAAATTAAGTGAATTAATTAATGCTGTAAAATACTGCAACTTAAAAAGAAACTATAGCAATGAAAAGTCTTGGTCAATAGTATTTCCAGATAAATATGCTAGATTAAAAGAAAATGGTATGCAAATAGATAATCATGTATCTATGTATAACAAGAGTGCATTGGTTCAAGAGATAGATAAGGAAATGTTAATACCATTTCATCTTCAGTATGCACCATACGCACATGCAGCAGTTAAAAAACAGTATGATTTAATGAATGGTAGATCCAGCACTACTGCAGAAGGAGAACCAATGACAGTAACACCTATGGTCCAGCATTTGGCAGCTAAGACTTTGTTTGAGATGACTAGTATGCCTGAAACAGCTAAGATTGATCTTACTGTTAGCAAGTCAGAAGAAGAGCTATCAATTCAACAACAAATGAATGATCAATTAGCTCAATTAGTTAAGCAGCAAAAACAAAGACTTGAGAGTGGAGAATCAATAGAGGATGTTCAAGTTATAGAAGTTGATTACAGTAATATAACTGCAGAGAACGGAGACTAAAATGTCAAAAATAACAAAAGAAGAATTTGAAGAATTAAAAGTTCTCTATGGTGAAGATGAAGCAAAAAACTTAACAAGTGGCAATGTGGATGAAGATACAAAAGAAGATTTTGTAAAGCTTATTGCAGATAGCAATGATGACACTTTCGATATAGATCTTGCTTTAGATTCATATGATGCTAGTTTCCCTGGATATACTCCAAGTGATAATGCTTTAGAGTTTTTCAATCTAATGAGATTAGTGCAAGGTGGAGATTTTGAATTTAAAACACCATTAGCACATTATTTTATGGTGGATCTATTATTGAATGAAATTCATGATGTTCATCTATTCCCCTTTAGCGATGAAGTTTGTGAACAAATAGAGATAAATCATTTAAGAATATCTTTTTGTTGTTCAAGGGGTGTTGCAAAGAGTACAGTTGTTATATCATTTTTTGGAGTATATAGTGCTATTAAAGGAAAACTTCCTAATGGTATAGGTAAAGTATATTTCTACCTTATATTAGCTGCATCAACAAGAGGTGGAGCTAGAACCAATGCTTTAGCTGTTCGAGCAATGTGTGAGGATAGTGTATTTATTAATAACTATTTTGAGAGTGTTAGATATACTGAAACGGAAACTGAATTTGTTAGAAAAGGAACAGGACCAAAAAAAGATAGATCGTTTATGATTAGATATGCTGGTATTGGTACAGGGGTTCGTGGTATTAGATATGGTGAAAGAAGACCTGATTTAATTGAGATGGACGATATAATCCTTAATGAATCAGCTGCATATTCTAAAACAATTAGTGATAATATAGATAGTATAATTTATTCTGATTCAGAAGCTGCCCTTAAGGGTGGAGGAAACGGTAGAATTATTATGACATTTACACCATTTCATTATAAAGATAATAATGTTAGAACCATCACTTCTAAGACTTATACTCCATGTTTAATTCCTATTGCAAATACTTTTGATACAGAGAATGTAAAACTTAAAGATATTGTCAGCTCATGGGAAGCTATGCACCCAGCTAAAACAATATTGTCAATGGTTATAAATTCTAAAAGATCCAATAAAATGAAATCATTTATGCAGGAAAGAATGCTTAGACTAACAAGTAATACTAACAGATTGGTTCCAGACAGTTGTTTCAAATATTATGATGCAAAAAATGTAATAAACAATTTATGGGCATACAATATATATATTACAACTGACTATACTACAACAAGTGGAGAAAATTCAGATTACAGTGGAATAGCTGCATGGGCTATTAGCAATAATGGAGATTATTTTTTATTGGATCTGTATTTACGCAAAATGGGAATGAAAGAACAATATGCTAAGACATTGGATCTAGCTGCTAAATATAAAAGAATGGGTAGATATGTTGAAATCGGTGTAGAAATAGATGGAAATCAAGGAGCTCATGTTTATTCATTAGAGCAAGAGATGATGAAAAGAGCAGATTATTATACATTTGCTAGAGATAGAAATAATAAGAGTAATGAAAGAAAAGGTATTTTGAGTAGAAGTAGTGGAGTTAAAAAACATGAAAGATTTAGAATAGCGGTAACTGATTCTTTGCTAGTTGGTAAAATGTATTTTCCAGAACACTTAAAAGATACTGATGATTTTAAAGAATTTCTGCAACAAATAAAAGGTGCTACTCATGAAGGATTTACTAGATCTGATGATGGTCCAGATTTAATAACTCAGTTAGTAACATTGATTGACATTATTATTCCTGCAGTAGAACCAATGATGAATCCAGAAAATAACCTAGATAGAATAGATGCGTCTATATGGGGACATATTGATGATGATGAAAGTAATTCTGGTAGTAGTGAAATATTTTAAATAGAAATATTCTTATTCAATTTATGGTATAATACTTGCAATTAAATAATGCAAGGTAGAATAATGACTGCACAGGATGTAATAAATTTAGCAAAGAATGCCGAGTTAAAACAATTGGCAGTCAGGACTGATGATTCAGCAGTATTAGGTTTTGTAAATCTAGGATTGCTTGAATTATACAAACGATTTCCACTTAAAGAAGCTGAAGCAATTATTACTTTGCGAGATGGAAAAACTACATATAAATTAGATGGAACAGATCCAGATGTTTCTACAGATTCAGATAAAGAACTTTTAATAATTACAGGAGCCTATACTACTTCAGATGATGGATTTGTAGAAGAAATGACAATGAATGATGAAGATGATATAATGGGTATAAACACACCTAGTTATAACACAGTTGAAATTCCAGCTACAGCTGAGGGTGTTCTTGTATCTATTATTTACAGAGCAACACCTAAATTTATTACTTCTGTTGATGACTTGCTTCCACTACCACCACAATTATTGGAAGCATTACTAAACTATGTAGGATATAGAGGACATGGATCTGTAAGTGGAGAATTGAATACTGAAAATCAATCTCATTATGTTAGGTTTGAGAATAGTTGCAAACGAGTTATTTTAGAAGGTTTAATTACATCAGATGATTTAGTATCTAAAAAATTCAAAAATAGAGGATTTGTATAATGAGAAAAATTAGTTCTTTAGTATCTACTGAAGCTGCCATAGATAGATTAACTACTAAAACAGATTACGACAATATAGTTGTAGTAAAAGAAAAATTAAGTGAAATAAGTTCTGTTGCTAACAACATGTCTGCTGTTGTAGATGTAGCTAGTGTTGCAACTGTAATTCAAGATGTTATAGATATGAAAGTAGCTCTTGATAGTATCTATGCTGATAAATATATATTTACAAGTTTGTATGATGATAAAGAAACTTTTGATAGTTTGTATGCTGACAAAGCTACTCTTGATAGTATTTTAAATGATAAAGCTACACTAGATAGCTTATACAATGACAAAACTACATTAGACAGATTATTTACATCTATAGCAAATATAGACAGAGTTTTTAGCTCAATAGATAATATTGATATTGTAAAAAATCATACAGATGCTATAGATACAAATGCATCAAATATAGCCAATATTGACACGACTGCAACAAATATAAATAATGTAAATATTGTTTCAAATAATATCTCAGATGTAAATGCTGTTGCTCCAGTAGTATCGGATGTAACAACAGTTGCCGATCAACGTGACAATATTGTAAAGATAGTTTCAGATGTTATTCCGAATATGGATGAGATTTTATTAGCTGACAACAATGCTGTAATAGCTACTAATAAAGCTGAAGAATCAAGATTAAATAGAGAAGCTGCATTTTTAAGTGAAGTAAATGCTAAAACTTCTGAAACAAATGCAAAAGACAGTGAGACTACTGCTAAAAATGCAGTAAACACAATTAAAACACTTTCAGCAGAAACTGGTAGTTATGATTCAATGGTTGAGTATGATGAAGATAACAATGTTATTACTATACCTAGAGGAACTCCTGGAGAAAATGGAATGACACCAAATTATGAATTTACATACAACAGTGATACCGGTGATTTAGAATATGCACTTACAGGCTATACTTCTGAAAGTGTTACTATAGTAGAGGAGGTATAATAATGGGAGTTATAACAAATTTAGACACACTCATAGATGATACAGTAGCAACAAGATTAGACGAATTAGATGCAACAGTAACAACCCTAAGTTTTGATACAGACACAGACACATTGTCTTATGTTGATGAAGAGGGAACCACTACAGATGTTGACTTATCCAAATATATAGATGATACAAATTTAGCAAGAATTACTTCCGCTTCATTAGATAGTGAAACTGGTGAAGTAACTTTTACTAGAGATGATGATAGTACTTTTACATTGGATCTGAGTAATTTATTTGTGCCTGTTGATGGCGGTACAGATGGTACTGACGGTACTGATGGACTAATGACGGATAGTGATAAATTCAAGCTAGATGGCATAGAGTCTGAAGCAGAAGTTAATGTTCAGTCTGATTGGACTACTACTGATACCGATGATGATAGTTACATAAAGAACAAACCTTTTGTAGCAGCTCAAGTGCAAACAGCAACTAGTGATGTAATTTATGATGATTCTGAAACTGATAAGAATTATAGATTGCGAGTAATTAATGGTGATATAGCATTGGAGGAATTGTAGCATGGCAACAGGTGATATAATAACATTAGCCAGTAAAGATTTTGTAAATAATCAATTAAATATTGGTTTAGATGATATGAATACAACTCAGCAACAAGCACTGGATCTTAAGGCAAATATAGCAGGGCAAGTGTTTACTGGAAATGTGACAGTACCTAATTTAATTACAAGTGGAACAATTGATGGTAGAGATGTGAGTGTAGATGGTGCTGTTTTAGACAGTTTAATAGCAGTAGAGGAGATATAAATGAAAATATTAAATAAGAATAGTACTGGATCTAGAAGTAGAGCTTTAACAGAACGAGAGGTAATGCAAGAGCTGACCCCTGGTGATAAGAACTATGGTAAAATTGCTGTAGGTACAGATGGAACCTATGAAGGTGAGGTACTAATAGGTAAGGATAGTGATGTACAGAACACACTAGCTAATATAGATGCTACTCACCCATTTAATGGTTATGTCGGTAGCAAGAAAGATATGAGATTTGAAACATCTACCAACAATATTCTTAAAGTTGCTAATATGCAAGAACAGTATATTGTTGATGGCAAAGTAGTTGATATATTGGGTGAAGAGTTGGTTGTTAATGGAGACTTTAGTGAAGATGTAGAAATAACAAATACAAGTCATAACTTAGGCATTGATTATGCTGTTAAATTATATCAGGTTTCTCTTTCAATAAGCAATATTACAGCTGATGTTTCATTTAAGACAAGAAGAACAACTGCTTATTACGATACACACAAAGTAATTTCGGAGAATGGGTTTTATACTTTTTTCATAGATAGTCATTTTGCTCACCCTGAAATTAATTACAATGGTTTAATTGTTATAGAATCTTCTTCTTCTTTTGTTATCAACAACATCTCAGTAAGAGAAATATCTGCAATAGACCTAAATATAACAAATGATAGAACAGGATTTAATGGAGAGGGCAATAACTCCTTTGTGCCTCATGTGCATGTAGTAGGATTTGACCCAATTAGTACAGGTTCAATTACAGGAAACAGAGTTGCTACAGATGCACAGATAGGAACTATACTAGATAACATCCCTGCTCAAACAGCTAACACTAGAATCAAATGTAGAGTTAAGTCTACAACAGATGGTATCAAAGTAGAAATACTCGATAAGTCAGATAGTGATGCAGTAGTTAGAATTCAGACAGTAAATGGTACAGGTGCTGAAACACTTACATTTACATTACCAGTTAATAATGATGGTTATAAAGTTAAAGCTACCAAGATTACTAATGATGGTGTAGATAGTGATGATGCTGATGAGAGAATAGATGTTACTGCTGAAGTTAGTACAGGATTGGTTGTTGATGGTAAGGTTAAACGAGGAGATTATGTTGTAGTTGATAAGGAAGAGTTGGTTACCAATGGTACATTTGAAGATGTAGCTGATGGAGAAGTTGGACACGATAATGGAGATGGTACAGTAGATGGATGGGAGGATACTCAATATGATTATATCGACTTATCTGTAGTAGGTGGAGAGCTTAAAGTATACATTACAGCAAATACAAAGGCAGCAATACACCATATTGATGGGCTAGTAGCAGGTGTTAAATATAGTCTTAGCTTTGATGCATACATGACACAAGGTGACAACTATCAACTGCGATTACCAAACACTGTTGAGAATACTACAATATTATATACAAACAGTAGTAAAGCTACACACAGTATCATATTTACAGCTACGGAAGGTTTTGTAACGTTTATGTTGAGAAACACAGCTGATGTTACTACTACATTTTACACTGACAACATCTCAGTACAAATAGCAGATGACACTTTCAAAGCAATAGAAGATACAGATGATGGAGAAAGTTTAAGTTCAAGTAAATTCAAACCAGCTGATTACATATCTAATCAAGTATTTGTAGGTATGAAAGATGATGGTACATATACTTATGATGTATTGATGAATGATGCTTATGCTAAAGAGAGTACAACTGAAACTTTGACTAACAATGGCTATGCTAGTTTAGGTGGAGGATTGTTTAGCAAAGGTAGTGATGTTATTACTCCTATCGGTAGATGGCAGACATTAAATAAGGGTGCTTATCATCCTATGCTGAGTCCGTTTTCTTGTGTAAGACATGCAAGAACAAAAGGAAGCACAAATGGAAATGCTTCAAATAAATGGTATGAGAGTGCAGTATTTAAAATAGCCGAAAATACAGCAGACTTATTTACTGTGTCTGCTGATGGAGGAAGCTTACACGATATTTACGAAAGTGTAGGAATAAGTTCTTCTGGAGGAGTTGGGTTAGGAAGACCAGACTCTAAATTCTTTGATATAGTTTATCCTAGCCAATGGTTAGACATGCGATACTCATCAACTAAAACAAACTTACCAGAATTAGCTAGTAAAGAATTTAGCGATGGAGTTAGTGGTAAGGGTGGAGTTTGTGATGCTGTTGGGATGATCGCTGCAATAGAAACATTAGGAAGTTCTACTCAAACTAAGATAGGTCTACAAAAGAAAAACTTTACTACATTCCCCACATATTTATATGGAACAACAGGTTATCATGAAGGACAAGCTTTTGTCTTTAAAGACTTCAATACTGAAGATGCTGGTAATTGGTATTTGAATATTGATAGAACCATAGATTTAGTTATTGAAAAAGATGTATTTTTCACAAAACAACTACCAATAACACAAGTAGGAGAACAATTTGTAACTAGAGCATATTGTGATCCTAGTTTATACCCACAAATACTAAAAGATAAACTTGCAAATGAGCAAGTAGTAGCTGGAGTAGAACCTGCGTTGATTGATCAGAATGGTAATAATATAACACCAGCAGGACAAACTGAATTTTTATTATGTAACACTAAGGCTAAAAAAGTTCATAATGTTATAGTAAGTACAAATCCTGAAGAAGATAAACCTACATATAGCTCAGAAACAGTAGTTGCTGATTATGTAGAAAATAAGATAACTCAAACATTAAATACAGGTGATCTTGCATTAGTAAGCAGTACTGACTCAATCCCAGTAGCTACAATACAAGACTCTAAACAAACTGAATATGTATTAGAGAAGTATGTTGCCACAAATAGTAATGAGATATCATTAGGGAATAACATCACATCTTTGATTGGTGTCGGTACTGGTACAGGCGCATCAGAGACGAATACAATAGGTAATGTAATAGTTGATACAGATGGATTAATAGTTACAGAACCAAGTCATAAAACTATAACATTAGACAATTCAGGAGACAAAGCATCTAAAGCATTCCTAACAATAGCATCAGATGACAACAATGAGTTATATGCTCAATGGATGATTGAAGAACTAGCTAGTGGTTGGGATGGTACTAGTACATTTGAAGATGATACGACAACTGAATTGACTATAGACAAAGTGTATCAAGAGCAAACATCAAAACTATTATATAGAGCATTAGCAGATAAGATAACTGTATCAGACACTGCAACATGGTCTAATCCATTTGACGGAGATAGTGGAGAGTTTGAACAGCTTACTAATGGCGTTGCAACAGATGTTAATGGAAATACTATCCGAACTATTATTGCTTCAACTCCACTAAATTTACTTAAGGATGTATAGATGACTAAATTAGAAAAAATAGACTTGGCTTTATCGAAAGGTAAAGTTCAAGGTGCTAAACAACTACTTAAAGAATATTATCAAGCAGAAGACAAAGCTGCTTGGGATAAAGCTAGACATGAAGAGTATGAGGCACTGTACCCGTCAATGAGAGACATGACAGATGATGAAAAAGCTAAATATGATGAAGCTAATTTTACTGAGGATAATCCTAAACCTGATGAGTTTGAGTACCTACAAGTAAAGATAGAATATATTGCTACAGATGAAGATGGCAATGAGGTTAGAACGCCAGAAGACTATCTAACATATACTGAGTGGCTAAATGAAACTAAAGTCGTTAAAGAGGCTGTATATGACGATGACGGAATATTAGTTGAACCAGAAGAAACTGAACCTATAAGACCTTATGCAACAGCGGAAATTACAGAAGATAGAATTAATAGTTATGAACCCCTTGCTGCTTATCTCAAAGAAAAAGCTAAGGTAGAAAAGCAGAAAACATTAGATACATTATCTGTAACTGCAAATACAGTAGCTTATGATGCAAATGGTAAAGCTATCTCTAATATGGGTGCAGTAGTTAGTCTTGCTAATTATAAATTTAATAAAGCATTAGCTGATGATACAAGTGCAAAAGATGCTTACCAATCTATTTATAAAGATACTACAATAGGTTGGAAAGGCTATGACAATTTGGTTCATCAAGTAGAAGTTGAAAGTATTTGTGAAGCACTTGAATTGGGTATGCAAGAAGTTGCAAAAGTTGTAGGAGTATAATTATGACTGCAACAGTAGCATTTTATATAGGAGGTGGATCCACGATTGATAAATTTATCAGTTGGTGGACTGCTGACTTTAAAGACAAGTTTAATGGTAAATGGGAACTAATTCCAAGTCATGTAGAAATCAGTTTTGATAAAGTTAGCTGGTGGTCAGCTTCTACACGTAATGGTGTATTTAGAAAAAAGATTATACAACTTAATCAAGATAAATGGAGATTATATAGCTTTGAGGTGTCAAAAGAAGAATCTGATGCAATGATAGCAAAAGCTAGAAATTTTTTAGGTATGCAATATGACTGGGCTAACATAATATTCTCTGATGGACTAAAATTAGATATAGGTGCAAAAAACAAATTGACTTGTGATGAAAGTGTAGCTAGAATATTATTATTGTGCTGGGTAGGTGGAGGATTAAACAAAATAAATAATCTAAATCCTAAAAGATTAGAAGAATATATTTCAAATATACTCAAAGAGGCACCATGACAGAAGAAACAATGAAAGACTTGCTAACACGACATGATGATGCAATAATTAAACAAGATACAACTATTAAAGCACTAGTTATTAGTGTTGAACATCTAGTGAGTGCTCAAACAGAAACTAATGAACAGTTAAAAGATATCAGTAAATACTTAGCTAAACAAGCTATATTTAGCAATAAACTTGAGACTATAGATAGAGAAATAAAAGAGTCTTTTGAAAGACGAGACAAAGAATTAGTAGAAAAAACTAAGAGAATTCACTTGCGTATAGATGAGATGGATGTGTTGCAAAAATCAGAAAATGGATGCAACAGTGTTCGTCTTCTGCATAAAGATGTAGAATCGCTTACTAGAGATATGACTAGATTAATAGGTGTTACAGAAGAGCATAGGATGAGTATAGAACAATTAGATAAAAACGATAGCAATAAAATCTCACCAACTACTATTAGATGGGCAGTTGGATTAACCATATTATACTCTATATCATTTGGAACTTATGTGGTTCAGGCATTTAGTAAAGTAGATGCAATAAATTCAAGAATAACTGTACTCTTAGAAAGAAACATAAAAGATACTACAGATCTTATGCACAGAAAGGATAGATAATGTGGGGAACAATAGCAAACATATTTACAGGTGGAGCTACTAAGGCAGTTGAAAATATTGCTAAAGAGTGGATTGACACAGACTTAGAAAAAGCAAAAGCAGGACATATTGATGCTGAAGCTAAGTCTCTGTTTGTTAAAGTGTTGGATCCAAATGGCAAAATGAGAAGAAACTTGGCAACATTTGCTAGTTGGGCGTACGGGTATTATTTGTTTGTAACATCAATTCTCATCTTTATAGTAGCTTTTAAGCTAGGAGATGTTGATGGAGCTAAATTAGCGTCTAAATTAATGACAGACCTCTTCACTCCTATAACTGCCTCATGGGCTACAATAGTAACTGCATCGTTTGGCGTGAATAGTATAAATGTAGTAAAAGGAAAATAAAAAATGCATTCAAAACATTTTAAAATTCATGAGTTAGTACCAAAAAAGATGTATGAGAAATATGGTGAAGCTGCTTGGAGATATGTGGATCCAAGGCTAGTAGAAAGTATTGATAAGTTGAAAGAACATTTCAATTTAGGAACTATGACTATAAATAATTATTTTTGGGGAGGGAACCGAGAATGGAGTGGGATAAGAACGCCAGATAGCCCTTATTATAGCTATGGGTCTCAGCATAGTTATGGTAATGCATTTGATATTGTATTTAGTAATTACAATGCTGAAGAAGTTAGACAATATATACTTGAAAATCAAAATCATTTTCCATATATAAGAAGACTTGAAGACAAAGTGAATTGGATTCATCTAGATGTAGCAAATACTGGCAAAAAAGAAATAGTATTATTTAATCCATAATTTTATAACATAAATATGCTCAATACAATAAAGTTTATTTATGTTATAATACAAACAATAAAGAGTAAGGACCAGCTATATGAACAAACCAAAAATAAATAAAGCAGAGCTTCTGGCTAATTTAAAAGCTGATATGGCTGCTGCCGATACTTCTCGCAAACAAATAGATTCAGAAATTAAACAAAGAAGAAGTGTTTATAATGGCGAGCCTTACGGAAATGAAGAAAAAGGTAAAAGCAGGATTGTTCCAAAAGTAGCTAAGAGGCAACAAGCTTGGGCTCATCCTTCTCTCAAAGAACCATTTGTAAGTACACCTAATTTAGTTAGATTTTCTCCTATCACATATGAAGATGTTCCTGCTGCAAGACAAAATGAAATACTACTAAATAGCCAATTCTGTAGACAATTTGATAGATATAATTTTATGACTAAAGTACTTAAAGTATTAGAAGTTGATGCTACGGTATTTGTTCAAACTGGATGGGAATATGAAGAAGAAAAAGTAGTTCAAGAAGTTGATGTTATAGAAATAGATGAAACTACTGGTGAAAGATATATTGCTAAAGTTGAAGAAGAAGTATTGGTTCCAACTGTAAATAAACCTACTGCAAGAGTTTGTAGAAGTGAAGATATATATGTGGATCCAACTTGTGAAGATAATTTAGACAAAGCTCAATTTCTTATATATAGATATGAAACTGATTTAAGTACATTGCGAAAAGATCCAAGATATAAAAACCTTGATAAAGTTGCAAAAGCTGGAACTAGAGAAGATCTAGATTATGAAGATCCAGATCCTACTAACTTTGAATTTAAAGATGCACCTAGAAAGAAATTGTTGGTTCATGAATATTGGGGAAATTATGATATTAACGGAGATGGAATAGCAGAACCAATAGTTTGTGTTTGGGTAGATGATATAATTATTAGATTGCAAGACAACCCATATCCAGATAAAAAGATTCCATTCCTAAGCTGTGCTGCAGATAGTGTTCCATTTCAATTGCATGGTGAAAATGATATAGATAATATTGAAGATCAGCAACAAGTAATTACAGCTGTGACTAGAGGTATTATAAATAATATGGCTTCTAGCAACAATGGACAAACAGGTATTCGTAAAGGTGCATTAGATCCAGTTCAAAAGAAACGAATGTTAGATGGTAAGAATTTTGAATTCAATGGATCTCCTGGAGATATCTGGCAGGGTAGCTACAATGCTATACCAAACAGTGCATTTCAAATGTTACAGATGATGAATGGTGAAGTAGATAGTCTAACAGGTACTAAAAGTTTTAGTGGTGGTATTAATGGCGGGAGTCTTGGATCTAGTGCTACAGCAGCAAGAGGTGTGCTTGATAGTACAGCAATCAGAAGACTAGACAAAGTAAGGAACATTGCAGAGAATTTAATTAAACCATTAATTAGAAAATGGATGTCATATAATAGTGAATTCTTAAGTGACGAAGAAGTAGTTAGAGCTACTAATGATGAACATGTTGCAATAAGAAAAAGTGAGCTACAAGGCAGATTTGATTTAGATATAGAAATTAGTACACCTGAAGATGATACAGCTAAAAGAAATGAACTAGGGTTCCTTCTTCAAACGATGGGACCAAACCTACCATTTGAAATGACACAATTAATTTTAGGTGAAATAGCTAGATTAAACAGAATGCCTAAATTAGAAAAAGATATTAAAGATTATAAACCTCAGCAAGATCCAATTAAAGAGCAACTAAAACAAATAGAACTAGAAAAAGCAAAAGCTGATATTGCAAAAGTTAAAGCAGATATTCAAAAAATATATACTGAAAGTATTGAAAACAAAGATGGAGATTTGGCTAAAAAATCAGCTCAAGCAGAAGTACTTAGGGCACAAGCAAAACTTCTTGAAAGTAAAGCAGACATGGAAGATCTTAAATTTGTTAAAATGGACAATCAGACAGATGAACAATTTCAGCTTGAGAAGATTCAAATGGAGAATGAGCTTAAAGCTAAAATAGCTGCACTTAAAGAAGAATATAAAATAAAACAAATGAATATCCAAGTTGATAATGGAGATTCCAACATTGGTATACCAAGAGCATAGGAGATAATAAAATGGGAATATTAGATAATGCAAGATATGCAGAAATAGGTAAAAAGTCTGAAGCTAAAAAGCTAGTTGATACTGCAATTAACGCAGCTGCTCCTAAAATAGCAGAAGCAACACTTAGAGAACACGGTCCAATTATTGAACGAATAGCACTCAATAAATATGGACCAGTAATTCATAAGCGTGCAGTAGGAGAAACTTTAGCTAATCTTGGTATAGGTATTTCCAATAGTGGAAATGGCTTATCAAGTTTGGGCTTTAGTTAAAATTTAAACAAATAAAAAAGGATAATAAAATGAATGAAGAACAAGGCTTAAGTACAATGGGTGTAGAACCACAAGGAGTTACTGTTGAAAATCCTATTCAAGAAGGACAAGTAGCTGGAGGTATAACTGTAGAAGAAGTAATTCAATTACTTATGTCAGGAAAGAATCCTCAGGAATTAGCTGAAGTTGGAGTTCCAGTTGAAATTATAAAACAAGCTATTCAGATCATTCAACAGCAGGTTCAGGAACAACAAGCACAAGATCAGATGCCACAACAAGGTGGTTTGAGTCAAATTGGCATACAATAACTTAAAGCACTCTTAAGTTTAAAGTTTGTATAATGCCCATAACGGATAATATCCGAACATCAACCTAAAAAGGAATGTATTTAATGGATACAATTAATCAACATCAAGCAGGTGAAAACCCTTTAGATTACTGGACTGACATGGCAATGTCATTGGATCGCTTAGAAGTAAATGATGACTTTAAGAAAGTTATTCTAGAAGGTTATTTTAAAGACAAAGCAGTTAGTGGAGTAAGTATTTTAGCTAGTGATCAAGTGAAAGCTAGTGGAAGACGCACAGATGTAATGGAAGGGCTAATCGCTATAAGTTCACTACAAGATCATTTTCAAACTATCAAAGCTATGCGTCAAGCAGCTGAAGATGAAGCTGAGTATGAAGATGAAGATGCTGAAACAGTAGAAGGATAATTAAATGGCATATACTGAAGAAGAATTATTTGACATGTCAGATGAAGAATTATCCGCTGCTATGGCTGAAGAAAGAGCTGAACTTCAATCTCCAGAAACAGATTTGGATCCAGAGGTAAAAACACAAACTGAACAAGATGGACCTGAAGATGAAGAGACTTTTGAAGAAGAAACGGAACAACCTGAAGAGGAATCCGCAGACCCTGAAGAAGGTCATGACAGTGAAACACCAGAAGACGAGGAAGTACCAGTAGAAACTGATAACACAGATGCTGATAATACTGAAACTGAAAATGATGAAGTAACACAACCTAAAGCAGACGAAGAAAAAGCTGAAATTAAAAAGTATAAGTACAAAGCCAATGGTCAAGAATTTGAATTTACACAAGACGAAGTTGTGAATCAATTCGGAAAAGTATTTGGTCAAGCTATGAACTATACTAAGAAGATGCAAGCTATTGCTCCATATCGTAAAATGATTAGTGCTTTAGAAGATGAGGGGATCTCAGAAGATGATATGAATCTAATGATTGATGCTCTTAAAGGGAATAAAGATGCAGTTACTAACTTAGTTAAACGAGCAAACGTAGATGTACTCGATTTAGACTTGGATCAGGAAACTAATTATAAGCCCAATAGTTATGGACGTGATGAGAGTGAACTTAGACTAAAAGAAGTAATAGATGATATTTCTTCAGATAAAGAATTTGTTATTACACAAAATGTTGTTTCAGAACAATGGGATGATGCAAGTAGAGATGTATTTGCAAAAGATCCAGAGTTAATTAAGGAACTTCATATTGATGTACAAAATGGAACTTTTGATAAAGTTAGTCCACTTGCTATGAAAATGAAAGTAATTGATGGTGGGAAACATTCCGACCTTGAATACTATATTGAAGCAGGCAAGCAGTATCACACTCAATCACGTGCTGCGGAATTACAACAAATTGAGTTAGAGCGACAAAAAGAGCTAGAATCTGTTCAAGTAAAACAACAACAACGGACAAAAGTAAAAGAAGAAGCTCCTAGACGAAAAGCAGCTACTATACCAACAAGAAGAACCAGCACAAATAAAGTGACTGACTACTTGGATGATTCAGATGAAGCATTTGATGAATGGTATAAGAAGTTGCAAGACAGCATGTAAAAATGCTGTCTAACTAAACAAGGAAAATATAATGGCAATTCAATCTTATAATAGTGGGACAGATTCGTCTCAAGGTCCAAATGCAACTTTAGCTTTTTATCAAAAAGCAGGTATTAAAGCTGCAAATAGAGTAAATGTATATGGTCAGTGGGCAAGTAAAAAATTCATGCCTAAAAAAATGGGTAAAACATTTAAAATTAGTAAATTCATGCATATGTATGATAGAGCTCTAAGTGATGGTGCTTTTGATTCTAAAGGATATTTATCTGGTAGAGATTTAACTGCTGTTCAAACATTACTTGCAGCTACTGATGGTACAGGTGTTTCTCTTACAGAAGGTGCTGGTGCAACCAACGAGCGTACACTTCAAAAAGTTACTGTTGAAGCGACATTTGCACGCTATGGTGAAATGATTTCTTATACTGATGAAGTAGAATTATTTTCTGAAGACGCAATGCAAGTACGTTACCGTGAAGAGCTTGGTGAATTAGCTAATAGTCGTTATGAAGATCTGATCCAATTAGATATGTTATCTACTCCTACAAGAGCTTATACTGGTACAGCTACTTCAGCGGCAACACTTGGTGATGGTGCAGCAGCAGATGGTTCTGACGATGCTCTTTGGAAAATTTCATATGATTCAGTTCGTAAAGCAGTGCGTAGACTTGTTCGTAACCGTGCTAAGAAAAATACACAAGTTGTAACTGGATCTACTAAAATTGATACTAAAACAATTGCTCCTGCATTTTATGGTATCATTGATGCTGATACTAAATCAGATTTAGAAACATTAACTCGTGGTTCAGGTGCTGAAGCTGAGTTTGTTTATGTTCCTTTCCACAAATATGGTGATGCTGCAACTGCTGCTCAAGGTGAAGTTGGTGCAATGCATGAGGTTCGTTTTATTGAATCTGAAGGTGCTCTAGTTGATTATGGTAAAGGTGCTGCTCTTCCAGATGATTATGCTGGTACACTTGCTAATGATGGTACAAAATTTGATGTTCACCACATCTTATTCCCTACGCAAGATTCTTTTGCAACAGTGGGTCTTAAAGGTATGGGTCGTATTAAATTTCACGCTAAATCTCCAGAGAACGTAAGTGAAACTAATCCATTTGGAACAAAAGGGTTCTTCAGTTATAATTTCTTCTATGCAGGAATTATCTTACAACCTGAGAAACTTCTTAAACTTTCATTGTTAGTATCTAAATAGATATAGCAAATGCGCCTAGCTTCGGCTAGGTTAGCTACTTTTCCCCTTCAAATTAATTAACCTATCCTTAAGAGTAACTTAGATAAAATATAGCAATTGAGACTGCTCAATAAACTAAACAACCAAAACAAAGGACTTAGCGAATGGCAAAGTTAGACGAATTAAAGCAAGAAGCAAAAGAGCTTGGACTACAATTTAGTCCCAATATCGGAGAAAGCAAACTTGCTGATAAAATTGAAGAATACTACAAAGCACAAGAAACAAGTGGTGTAGTTATCAAAGAAGAAGTCAATGAAGACGAATCAGAACCAGTAAAAAAGTCTGTTAATAGACTAGGTGAATTAGCTAGAAATGCAGAATTAGCTGCTAGAAAAACTAGTATAATTACTATTACTGACAACGATCAAAGAGAAAACAATCAAACAACTACAGTTTCTGTAACATGTGGTAATGATCATTTTGATTTAGGTCTAAAACGTATTCCACTTAATATTCCAGTGGAAGTAGAACAAGGTTTTATCAATGTTCTTAAAGAGATCCAAATCCCATTAGCAGTTAGAAATATTGATGGTTCCATTAATACTGTAATGAGAAACAGATATTCTATTAGTTATGAAAATGAATTAAAAGATTCAGATAAAGAATAATAATTTAATACAGCCTATTTAGATAGGTTGTATTTAGATTATAATAAAGGTAAAGCATATGGCTATAGCAATGACAGATTTTACTAATGATGTATCAATTGACAACAATTACAATGTTACTGGTAATGGAATTTTTGATGACATGATGGAAGCCATAAACAGTAATATTAAAGCTCAATACGATGCAGGAAGAATAACAGGAGCCGATTATGCTTCTGTATATTTAGGGGCTATGCAAACAGCAATTAGTCAATCTGCACAAATTATGTTAAATAAAGCATTAGTTGATGCACAAGTTGCTAGTGAAGAAGCAAAAACTGCGTTAACTACAACACAAGACACTAATGCTCAAAAACAAATCACAATAGATCTACTTAAAATTCAAGCTGGATCTTGGACTACAATCTACAACAGCGGCAAGGCAGATAATGTTCCTGATTTGTTAACAAATACAGAAATAAATAGCTTATTTAATAGTTTAAAGGATTAATATGATAAGTATGATAATACCAAAAGGTCGTGATTATTCTTTTACTGTAAAAGTATTACAAAGAGATAGTTTTTTACCTCAAGATTTAACAAATATGAGTAATACTAGTTCTTTGCGTTTAATTGAGTCAGAGAGCGGAAGTACAATAATTACTGCAACTCCACAAATCTATGATGCTCATAATGGTATCTTAGAATGCACTCTTGTAGATAGTGACACAAATTCTTTAAAAACAGAACGAGGAGACAAGGTCGATGGGTATTATTCTAAACCATTATATAAAGCTTTATTAGAAGTAAAATTTACAGATGATACTGCACCAGTCACAACTGTAATAGACAATATAGCTACGATAGCAGTAGGATAAAAATATGAGTAAAGATATAAATGTATTGACAGGCAGTGACACCGCAGTTAATAATAGTGTAACATCTGGATCCACTACTCAAACAAATGTATTAATATCTTCACCAATAGAAGTATTAAATACAGATTATGTAATTGGAACTAGAGGTTTGTATAATGGTTCTTTGCTTGGTGGTGTGCCTAGCTGGGTAGATGAAGCTGTTGCTTATAATGTAACTCAAAAATTAGTAGATATTCAAAATCAATTCTCTACATTAGATTTATCATTTCATAATGAAGTTGATAGAATAGATGATGAAATAGTTAATGTAGAGAATAGCGTTTTATTGAATTTAAGATCAGAAATAAATACTACAAAAACAGATATACTGGCAGAGCTACATCAAGATTATATTAAAACTGCAAATACAAATGAAGCTATTGCAGAGTTAAATACAAACCTAACTAGTAGTTTTCAATCATACACAGATACATCAATATCTAACTTAGAACAAGTATATAAAACAATAGCAAGTGCAGATAAAGCTATTGTTACTGCAAAAACAGAACTCACTTCAACATTTAATAGTAACATTGCAAATGCCTTAGTTGAATATCAAACCAAAGCTACAGCAGGTAGTGTTGAATCTAGAATTAGAACAGATTTGTCTACTCAAATTGATAATAACATTTCCTCATTATCAGAAGTTTATTTATCTAAGGTTGATGCTACCGATGCAGAAGCCTCACTTACTAGTACTTTAACTGCCACATTTAATACTGGACTAGATGAACTATCAGCATCTATCCAAACTACAGATGAAGTTGTTGCTGGATATTTTTCAGAATATACAGATGAGTCAGTGGATCCAAAACTTGGTCAATTTAAATTAATAGATGGAGTTCAGTATCAATATCTTGGTGGATACCTAGGCATAAACAGTGATGGTTGGGTAAGAACAGATCAGAGTACATATGATTACACAGTTGGACAAACAAATTATCTAACTAATTTAGTCAATGCTCAGGCTTCTGCTTTACAAGGGCAAATAGATGGATCCATCACAACATGGTTTGATACTGGATCTCCTGAATTTAGTGAGTTATTTGCAACATACCAAAGCGACACGAACAACACAGATGACAACAGCCAGGATTTAACGGCAGGTAATTTTGTATGGAATGTAGCTGATAATCAAATGTTTAAATATACTGGATCAGACGCAAATATAGATTTGAATTCAGTAGACTATGTTGGAAGTTCTGATTGGTTAGCTATCTATAGAATAAATCCAAAAGAAGAAACATGGTATGATACTGATGGTATTGATACTAGCAATAATTATTATTGGTATGAAGATGGAAAAATACGTCCACTAAAAGATGCTGATACTCCTGCTACAATAGAAGAGAGAGGTAAACATATTGGAGATCTTTACTATGATAGAGATACCGGATATGGATATCGATTTGCATATGAAGATATTGTAGATATTCCAGATGAAGGAGTAATATTTAGCTGGATTAGAATCACAGATGTAGACATAACGAAAGCATTAGGTGATGCTGCAAACGCTCAAGCTTCAGCAGATGGAAAAGTAACTATGTTTAGCGAACCGACATTGAATGATGCAACAAATATGTCAAACAGCTGGACTTCAGATGAAAAAATTGAACATATAGGAGATTTAAATGTATATCAAGATAAATCTCTGGTAGTATGGGATGGTGAAAATTGGGTTGATACTACAAATTCTACAGCAAATGAAGCTCATGGATGGGCAGGTTCTGCGAGTAAGCTTATTGGACCTGTAGATAAAAATGGAAAACTAATTGGTCCTATAACTGGTTGGGCGTTCGCTGCTGCTGGAGATAGTCCTGATGCTAATCAAATATCAGAATTTGCTATACATGCTAATCATTTTTATATACAAAACTCTGATAGTGATTTTACTGATGACAAGTATAGACCATTTGAAATAAATGGTTCAGATATATATTTTAATGGTAAGGTTACATTCGCCAATACAACAGGAGTTCCTGCATTTGGAAGCAATAACTTGTTGACTAATTCCGAACCTGCTCTTGGTAATGAAACTGATGGTTGGATTATTGGTGGGTATACTACTGACATTGTCCCTGATAGCATTAGAGATGGTTGGGATGTATGGAGACCAACTGGCAGTGGAAGTGTAGCAGTTCACATTTCTGGTGAACCTACATCAGGAGGTACATTTGACGTTACACAAACTAAAAAAATACCTGTTAAGGCAGGCAAGAGATATGAAGCTACATCACTTATATCAAGCCATAGATGTAATAGTAAGGTTGTACTTTCATTCTACAATTCGGATGGTGAGTACATGAGCAAACATGAAATAGGCACAGTAAATACTAGTGTATCACATTCAGGATTATTGAGTGCCTGGACTAGGTATGGTGGATTTATTACTATACCCACAGATGTGGCAACAGTATCTTTCTGTGTGAGATCAGTAGTAACTGGTAAATCTCCTTACTGCTTCGTAGCACAAGCCTACTTGGGAGAGGCTACAGAGTTACAGACTGAATTTAGCCCATGGAGTGAAGGTATTTTAGCTACATATAACTTAGCAAATAAAGATATGAGTAATGTTACTACTATAGATGGTGGTAAAATTACTACTGGATATATAAATGCAAATAGAATAAAAGCAGACAGTATAACAGCTGATAAGATAAAAGCAAATGCTATAACAGCTGATAAAATAAAAGCAGACAGTATAACAGCTGATAAGATAAAAGCAAATGCTATAACAGCTGATGACATTACTACTGGTACTTTAACGGCAGATGTTATCAAAAGTAAGAGTATCACTTATTCTGAGGTAAAGAAAGGTACAATTAATGTAGCAGGAGATCAAACAACTTTTGCTACACATACTTATGATAATAGCGGAGGATCTTCTACTCTTATAGTAGTAAATACTTTAATTCCTGGAGATGCTTTAAAGACTATTCGCCTATACAAAGATGGGGAACAAATTTACCAATCCGCTAATAATTTAGATTGGAGTTATACGTTAAGTATAGTAGATGACCCTGGGGACAGTACATATGTTGTTAAAATGGACGGTTACGACACTGGTGATGCTGATGTTACTTATTATATTTCTTTTATATACTTTAAAAAATAAGGAAAACAATGATATACTTTAAAATACAAGACACTTTAGTCATAAAGGCAACCTTGGCTGAAATAGAAGGATTTACTCCAATAGACACAGATAAACCTTATGACTACTTTTGTGACCATCTATATGACATATATTATAAGGATGGAGAGTTCATTAAAATTCCTAATGAACATTTTTATATCGAGCAGAAGTTAAATCTAGAAGCAAATAAAGAAAGTAGACTAAATAGCATTAAGGTAACTACTAAGGCTGGGAATGTTTTTGATGGTGACGAGAAATCACAAGACAGGATGTCTAAAATTTTATTAAGAAGTACTCTGATTGATGATACAAAAACTGATTGGAAATTAGCTGATAATAGCATAGTGACAATCAGTTTTGATGAACTAAAAGAAGCTTTATCTTTAGCAATAAAAGAAATGAGTAACATAATTTTAAAAGGATAATAAATGGCAAGCACAGAACAATTTATGAAAGAAGCAGTAGGGAACTTAGATGTAGTAACTCCATATAGACAACTAGTAGCAGAAACAACTGGTAGAGATAGCTTATATATAAAAGCAAAAGAGACTTTGCTTAGTTATTTTGAACAACCAGAAAATACATTATCAGTAAGAGAAAAAACTGAAATGTTATCTAAGCTAATAACTGATATTACAGTGCAAACTACTGATAGGCTAATGTCTATTGCATTACAAGCAGCAGTTGAAAATAGAGATGCTGGATATAAACTTGCAAAGGAGCGTGAAGCAACATTATTAATCCAAGAACAAACAAACAAAGTAGCTGAAGATATTAGAGCACAAACATATCAAGTAGATGTAATTTTGCCTAAAGAAGCTTCAAAACTTGATGCAGAAATATTATATACTGGAACCAAAACAACAGAACTTACCGCTGATGGATTAAAAGACAGAGCTGTCAAAGATAAGCAAATAGATAAGTTGGTTGAAGATATTGCATATACAAATGAACAAACATCTGTGTTGGTTGCGAATAGTGCAAAAGATCTACTTATTAAAGATGCACAAATTGGAAAAGCTAATAGCGATAAAGCATTAATTGATGCACAAGAAGCAGAAATACATTTAAATGCAGAATCAAATAGAGCTGTAAAATCTAAAGATTTGGAAGTTAAAGATGCACAAAAAGAATTGTATATCAGACAAAAACAATCATTAAATGACAGTCTGCTTAAAGATCTATATAAAGAAGCTTCTGGTGGAACAGCAATGGTTTATAGTGAACTAGATGGTACAATATCTACTCCGAATTCATGGAACCAAGTGGATGAGATAGCAAACCAAATACTTACTTCTGCTGGATCTAATTATCAATTTACAGTTGCAAACAGTTAAAGATTAATTTATGGGAATCTTCAGTGGAAGCAAAACTGTAAACAGAGGGTATGATATTGTACCCTTGAAAGACAATGTAAAATTACAAGATGACTTATGGAAAAATAGTAAGCTAAGAATGAACAAAGCTTTTATGGATGGAGGAGTCAATGCATATAATAAACTATCTCATAATATGTATAAAAAGATACGTAAAAAATTCTCTACTTCCTATTTAAAAAAAGCAGGAGTAATAACGGACAATACTTTTAGTATGCTTGAATTTGATACTGAAAGACTTCAACAATATTTAATTATTGCATCCGGAGATCCAAGTATGACACTTAGCAACTATCAAGTAAATGAAGTTACGCCATCATATAGTAGTTTGCAAAATATCCTAGGTAGTCTTGTTAAAGTTGAATGTTCTCTTGTTGATGAAGACGATGTTTATTATAACTTTACAATTGTTGGAGGAGAAGTAGTAGAAGCTCCTGTTATGGGAACTTCTGTAAATAGAACAATGATTCTTATTGAATGTTTAAATGATAGATCTTATTCTAGCAGAGAAGTTCCTTTGTCAATTCAATATGAAAAGTTAGAAACAGCAAATGTTACAGGCTTAATGTATCCAAAGGATATGTTTAATTATATGAAAAAAAATCAATCAGAACTTTGGTATTGGCTATCAAATCCAAAAGATCTAGTTGGAACAATTAGTTACGATAGCTTACGAGTATCCTACCAAGTAAGTAGTGTGGATCTAATTGAAACAACTATAACAGATAATGCAACAAGCACCACAACAAACTTAGGTCTAGCAAACAATATTTCTAAAGCTTTTAATGTTTCAGTATTTTTAACAGGAAAAGCAAAAGCTATTGATGATGACATAACTGTAACAACTGAGGAAGTTGATTCAGATATTGTTCCTGATAATACGATTACATCAAATACTGAAAGTAGCACTGAAGATGGATTTTATAATACATCAGATCCAATTACTGAAACAAATACTACTTCACTAGGTGATTTTAGTGCTTCTTATTCTATAATTGGAGACAGGATTACACATGTAACAACCAAGATTGAAGAAACATACTTGCCTGGATCTAGAACCAATAAAGAAGGCAATGTAATTAAAACATATGTAAAAACTACTACTACAACTATAATTACAGAATGTGAGCCATCAAATTATTCCATTGAAGTGGAAGTTACACAGCCTATTGTTACATGCTATCCTAAACTATCATATGTAATAAAACCTGTTATAACTACAGATGCCTATTCAAATTATGTGGCATTAAATACAAAAAAAATATCTATTAGAGAGTTCATAAATAATCATACAATTCAAGTAGCAAGTATGGATTATAATATATTTTCCTATGATGATCCAGATTCCACTACAATAAGTCTTAAAAATACTCCAGAAGATATGAATAAAGTGGAACAAATACTTATACAAAAAGGTGCAATTGTTCATGAAGATGGATGGGGATATACAAGTGTTGTTGGTCCACTAGTTTCTTATCATGAAGCAAATCATTTTAAATTTAATGTAGGGCTATTCTTTAATAAGTCTTCTCAAGAAGCTTTAAATCTAGATATTATAACTCTTTGTGGACATAATGAAAATAATGATTATATTAAAGTATCAATTGAAGTCAAGGATGATATGTATTCAACATCAGAAAATCATTTGCTAACTCCAGTAATACCATTAAGATATGCAGACAGTGTTTTATACTCTAGAAGTAAAGATGGCAAGGCAATTAAATATACTATAGATAATTTGAAAAATATAATAACTTCAATTAATCAGTATAGAAACTATCTCGATCCATATGAAATGAAATGGATTAATGATTACCCTAGAGACAATAAAGAAAATGATATAAAAACTATACAAGATATAGTAGAAACTATAACTGGTTCTGTTAGTGAAGTTCACAGCATTGTAGAAGACAATGAAGCAACATTAAAAGAAATAACTGAAGCCATTGTTGATAAGAATCCCCCAAATATTGATGATATACTTACTCAATTGAGCAGTTCTGACAATTTTGAAAAAGCAGATAATAAAACTAAAAAACTACAACACATATTGGATCCAATGGGAATCCCAGTAGAAGGATTTGATGATTTAATTGATACAGTAAGTACAAATAATGATATATACACTGCTGCTATAATTAGTGGATTAAGACTGTTCAATGAAGACAATACTTTAATAACTGATTCTACTAATGCAAGAGCTAAGGTTCTACACTTATTTGCTGATTCAATGACAACAAAAAGTATAATTTTAGATACTCCACAAACATTTTCAATTAGTAATTATATTATTAATGCTACATATACATATACAGTTGAAAAATCTATAATAACAGATTTTAAAACTACAAATGAATATACATTAGCGACTGAAGGAAGTAAATTAAATAACAAATATTTTATGCGTACATCATATGAAGTTGTAAAAACAATAGATGATGGATATAACATATGGAATATAAAGAACCAAATTATATATACATATAAAATAAACAGAGATGGATCTGCAACTAGATTTAAATTTATAAGTATAGATATGAATTTAACAAGTTATGATGGAAAATATAAAATAAGTACTTGCGATAGCTATGAATTAGATCCATGGTATGATACTATTGAAGTTACTTCTCGAACAAACTTGCATAAATTAATTATTGTCTATCCTGAAAGTATAAATAAGAAATTATCATTTCATGAGTATTCTAATTTATATAATGATAATCTATTTTTATTTGTATATAGCAGAAAAGTAACTCATACCAAATGGTATCAATCTAGCTTTTTTGGATTTGTTCTGATGGTAGCAGTCATTACTGTTATGGCTTTAACTGCACAACCAGAATTTGCAAGTACTGCTCTTGGTTCATTGATTTCATCTTCTCCAAATATAGCAACTGCTATAGAAGTAGGAGTGTTTGGCTATGGAATGGGAATCACTTTTACAAATATGCCAATAGCAATGAGAATTGCTGTTACAATAGCAATGACCTATGCTACTAGAGGGATAAACTCTGGATCTATAACTTCAGCTTCAACCTCAGAAGCAGCTACAACAATTACTATGGAAAGTGTAATTGAAAGTATAGAAAATTATTTTACAAATATGTCTACAATGGACATGGTTACTTTTACTACTGATAAATTGAAAACTGCATATTCTATATATATAAAAGAAAAATTAGAAAGTGAAGCTGATAATGCAAGGAAATTTATAGCAGCAGCAACTGAAGCTACTGAAAAACTAGATGACAAATTAAAAGAATTTGATATTCAAAAAGAAAGAGTTTCAATTTTTGCTAGCTTTATGCTTGATTTTATAGAAGCAGAAACATACAATCAGCTAGCAGTATCTGAAATGTATATGTCAAATGAATTTAATGCTAGTTTGTTAGATTATATATCTAGCACTGAATACCAATCAGATATTGCAAAAATACCAAATCTTCCAACTACAGATGTTATGGTATAATATGAATAATAAAAATACAAACAGGAGAACAAAATATGGCACCTTTATATAATTCTACAGGTCAAGTTAACAACGGAATGGGTGGGTTTACAAATGTTATTCCACAGCCTAGAACCTATAGCGGTGTTGGACTTTCATCATTGGATCTGCCTGCTACAGGAAATATGCCTTGGGCAGGTTATAGTAATAATACTCCTGAACTTTCTTTTTTAGACAAAACTGAAAATTATTTTAAAAATGATTTTCTAAAACCAACTACCGAAACTGTTCGTACAGTAAATCCTGATGGAACTATATCCATGAAAACTATAGATGGTGGATTGTTAAGCTCTGATGCTGCTAAAATAGGTCAAGGACTATATGCTGTAGGTATGGATGGCTTTAATATATATAACACTAATAAAAATTACAAATTACAGAAAAATAGATTTAATTTAATGAAAAAAGAGGCTGCAGCTAATTATGGATTAAGTGCTAAGAAGTTTAATAATGCTATTGCTGATAAAAATGCTGCAAGAGAAGCAGCTAGAGCTTCAGGGTTCAGAGTTAGAGATGTGCATTATGACACTGCACCTGTAACACTTTAAAGGTTAAATATGCAATCACAATTTTTAAAATATATGAATGATCTAAACAATCAAAATCAAAAAAGAATGGATAAAGAATACCAATATTCTCAAGATTTCTTTAAAAACAGCATGCTTCTAGATGCAAACAATAGAGCTAAATATGAAGCAGAAACAAAAGGTATGGGTCAAGCTGATAAGGTGAAGGAAGTTATGGATAGTATCACTTCTAGAACCAATAAACTTGACAATACTAAAGCAATGGATGAAGTAAACAATATTTTTGGTCAAGCTACACAAGACAATACTCTTGATAATTATGTCAAACAAATTGATAATGACAAAAGATATAATGATATGATGTCTGTTACAAAAGGATTGGATCCAACTAGTGAAGAAGCTGAGAAAAAACGTATTCTAGGCGATAAATATGATGATTATTTAGCTCGTACTAAAAAGATAGATTCTAACTTGGATCTATTAAATAGTAAGGCAGGCACTGGGTATGAAAATATTCTATATGGAGTTGATGCAGATACTGCAAAATCAACTGTTGCTAATGAATTGATGAATGGTGGAGTAAATCCTGTTTATGCAGAGAACCTTGCAGCATCATTATCCGTTCCTTATGTAAAAAAACCTAATGTATCTAAGCTTACTGATTTAGATAAAGCATTAATAGAACATGCAGATAAAGTAAAGAAAGACATATACAGTAATGCTAATACTTTTGAAAATGCATCATCTATCGCAAGCGGAAAAAGCACTAAAAGAGATCCAAAAGATAAAAATGGTTTTAAAAATTATTACTTAACAACTGCTCCAGTTAATGATTATAAAAACGATTATCCAGCATTTCAAAATTATGTTATAGAAAAATTAGATGCAGAACCTTCTGTTGTTCTTGATAGATCTGTTAACGATATATATAAACAATTTAATGCTCCAGTAAAACTAAAACTTGGAAAAGGAAAAACGAAATCTGTATACTTGCCAAAAGAAGCCCTTTATAAATATGTTACTGATAATTTAGAACCAAATATTGGTACATCTAATGAAATTAAAAATATAGATCCAGATACATTTGAAAAATGGAGAGAACAAAAAGCAAAAGAAATGTTCAATCAAGGTTTGATTAACGATTCTTATTCTTTAAAATCTTTAAATCTTACTCCAAAAGATGAAGTTACTAAAAAAAGTAAAATATCAGGAAAAAGCTTAACCAAGGAACAAAAATCTACCATTAAAGCTTCTAATAATCTTATAGCGAATGTATTCAGCAAATATAAAGGAGTCACAGACAAACAAATAGTTGATGACTGGCTAGGAACAAATTATAGTACATTAAAAACAGAACCAATTAAAAAAGAAGAAAATAATAATAATAGTAGCATTATAAAAAAAGCTTTTGAAAAGAAAGTTTTTAAAGAACAAGGAATTGAAAAGAAAGTTAATAACGAAAAAGTTAACAATGAAAAAGTTAATCCATTAATTCAAGAATTAAATAGCAAAAATGGAGCTGCAAAAGTATATGATATCTTTAAAGGTACAGAACCAAAAACTCTATTATCCTTAGTAAATAATGTAAATAATAAAGATTCTAAAAAATTGTTAAGTGCAGTAAATAGTTTTAATGTGGATCATCCATTTAAAGATTTAAATGAATTAAAAACAGAATTAAAAGAAAGAATACTGGTTAATAAATCTAATGAAGAAACTAAAAATTATTCTTCAGAACATCCTGTATATTTTACAAAAAAAGACAAACCATATGATTTTGATTTGCTAATGAATCAAACATTACAAAATATAAAAAATGATAAATCTATATCAAAAATGAGAGAAGGTGCATTGATTTCTGAATTAAATAAATATTTAAGACAAAAAGATATTGCTAAATCAAAAATAGATAATAAAATACTTGATACGCTGATTAACACTGGAGCTAGTAGTGGAAAGTTTATAGCAAACACCATAAACCAACTTAAACCAAAAAATGATCAAATAGATTTATCTATTTTTGAAAAAAAAGCTATTAGGGCTAAAGAAAAAAGAAAAAGTGATGCCAAAAAAAGACATAAACAAGTAACTTCTCATAATCGTGTTGAAAAAGATTTTGAATCACTTCCATATAAAGATTTACATAAATATTTATACAATAATAAATAGATATTCCAAGTGAAAGCGTACCTATGCTATAATGTCATAATATAATACTAAAGGTACGCAATGGCTAACTATCCTGATGACTTCACTAAAAATACCAATAATGTACTGGATCAATTTTCCCAATTAACAGACACCTACAATACTGCTGTTGACGTTATTGGTTCTGTGCCTACTTCTACAAATAAAATCAATCATCTCCAACAAAAGAAACAACAAAAAATAGATAGACTTAATCCAGATGCTACATTGGATCTATATAATAATATGGATATATATACAAATGAATATGGAATAACTAAAGATTCATTAAATAGCTATACTCCAGAACAGTTACAAGAAATGCTTGGTTCTAGTGTAAATGATAAAGTATATTATGACGATAAAGAAATAGGTCCATATCAAATGAAACAAGATGCTGAAGGAGAATGGAATAAAACCCCTTTTAGTGGCACTACTCAACATGTGTATGTTGCTCCTAGCAAAGATGGTAATATGAAGTTAGGTTTAGCAGGTGTAGGCTTTAGAGAAAGATATACACCTGGTCTTGCTGCAAAAGAAGGATTGACTACAAATAAAAACTATGGTTGGGCTCCAGGGGAAAAAGGAGTAGATCCAACAAAAGAACCTTATTTAGATATAGCTCTTCCATATGACGAAGCTTCAAGATTAGAATTCCTAACACACTCAAATAAAGGACAAATTGCAAATAGAGCAGGTGGTGCTAGTGTTGCTGACTATATAAAAAATGTGAAACCAAATGTTTATGGCAAAGGAGCGAGTGAATATACAACACAAAATGCCCCTATGTGGAATATAAATTCCAGCAATACAGATTTACCAGAGCAAGTAGTTACTCCACATATTCCTAAGTTTTTAGGTGATACTAGTACGCCTAGATCAAAAGCAATAGGTGTAATCCATGATAATGCAGAATACGAAGGTGAGCCTCTGCTAGGACAATTTGCAGATGGAGTTGCTAGAAATGCTAGAGGATTTGCTGGTGGAGTAGCGAGAGTCATTGGTGATACTGCAAAACTAGCTAATGATTTAGAAACTAGAGCCATTTATGAATCAGCAAAAAGACTTTATGATTTCAATGAGAAAGATGCAAATGAATTAGCAGATAGATTTCAATTTTTAACAAAAGAAAAACTAGATACCATGGAAAATGCTATAGCTGGTGAAGATTTTGTTACTGCTACAGCTGATGATACTAAGAAAATGGAAGAGCATCAAAAGAAAGCTTTTAAGGATGTTACTTGGTCAGATCCAAGTTCATATGGTAAAGTCAATTTACCTGAAGCATACAATATGTTTAAGACAGGTTTATCTAGCCCAGAAATGACTTTTAAATCACTAGGCTATATGCTCGGAAACCTAATAGGTCTTCCTGAAAAAGCAGCAATCAAAATGGCAGGCAAAGGAACTTTAAAAGCACTTGAGTACAATGCAAAAAAAGATGTTGCAAAAGAGATGTTAAGCAAAGCTGCCAAGACTGATAAGCTAATTGCTGCTGGAAAAATAACAACTGAAGATGCTGTAAAAAAAGGCATGACTTTATTGGATCCAGCCAAGAAAGCCATGTATGAAAAAACTATTCAACTTAGTGACAGAGCATTAAGTAAAATTCCAATTAAAAATAAATTCAATGCATTCGTTGCAAAAAATGCAAACATACTACATCTTGGAGCTGTAACTAATGAACAGGATATGGATGATTACTACGAAAAACACGGTGAAAGAGCATCTCTACAACATGCATTATTAGGTTTTGCTGCAAATGCTGTAGGAGCAAAAATAGACTTATGGGCTGATAAAACTGCATTAATGGGAACAAAAGAAGGCTTTTCTGCATTAATTAAAAAAGCAGGTAAAACAAGAGCACAAAAGATGCTTACAGGAGTAATTTCTGGTGCAGCAAAAATGGCAGAAGGTGGTATTGCTGAGCTTCCTGCAGAATATATTCAGAGTGGGATCCAAGCTTTCAATAATACATATAAAGATGATAATGCAGCAGAAGCTTTAACCAAAGCATTTCATGATGCAACACAAGGTGCAGCTTTCGGAGCAGCAAGTGGTATTCATATGGCAGGTCCTAGTGCTGGATCTAACATTATTACAAATACATTTACTGAAACTGATAGTGATAAAAGCTATGAAAATAAAATTACATCTGACACAGAACCAACAAATGCAACTTCTGATGAACAGGCACAAGATTTAGCACTTGATAAGCTCTATACACACTTGCATGAAAAAGGAGAACCATTATCTGAAGAAGATAAACCTTTGGCTCATGCATCAGTTGAGCGTCATTTAAACAATACTTTACAAAGTCTTGCATTAGCTGAAGAAAATATAAATGCTGAAATTGCTAAAGAAAATCCTGATACTGAATTTATAGGTTCTCTCGAAAAAGAAAAAGAAAACCTTGAAGATAAGATTTCTATTTTACTTGATATGCGTAATCATACTGCAGAAGATGGAGTTATTTATAATAATAGACCAATAAAAGAAATAGACAATGATTTGACACAAACAATAGAACAACTCAACAATGAGCCTAAAGATCCAAAACTGATTAAGAAAAAACGACAGTTATTGTTAGAAAAATATATAGCCAGTCATCCTTTAGCAAAAAAAGCCAATGAAAATGGTGAAGATACTGAAGATTCTGAAGCAACTTTCGATACAGTATTGTCACAAAAATTATATGGAGGAGTGACCAAGGATGGATATAGAACTGGTATTGTTAATATGGTCACTCCATTGTTTGATGACAGTATAAGTGAACATGGAAAGCGAGCTGTTAAAAATAATATAGAAAGATTTCTTGAATCTCAATCAGCCAAAGAAAAGGCAATCGAAGCAGCTAAGACTAAATTTGAAGAACAAGGAAAAGATGCAGAAGAGAATCCAACACCTGTTATAGCTAGATATTTTACTCCTACAGGTACTGAAGCTACTTTTGAATATAGAGGTATTGCTTCAGAAAAAACATTAGAAAAAATAAAAAAAGAAAACGAGTTCTTGCATAGTATTCTTCATTATGCAACCAATCCTGTAGAATTGGAATCTATAGTATCTGACATTGGTTCTAATCAATCTGATAAAAATGCTCCTGATGATTTTTTTGATGCTTCAAAAGGAGAACCTAGAAGCAACCATGCTTTAGAATCTGAAGAAGGAATAAATACTAATTTTGAAAATAAAAAAACACATATACTAAATAATACTGAAGATACTTCTGAAACACAAAACACTATAGAGAATAAAATCACAGAACTAAATGACTTATTAGGCAATAAACAACACGAGAACTTCAGTAAACAGCTAGAAGAAACCATTGAATCAATTCCTTCTTTTTCAACTGATATACTAAACCAACTAAAAGATACAAGAGGACTTAAAAGTTATGTTACAAATGTAAAAAATGGTATAAACCTTATGCCAAAGCTTTTAACACGACTCACAAAAGAACCAAATGAGCAAGGTACTCCTACTTGGAACGCCAGAGCTTATAGAGCAGTTACTGCATTAGAAAAGTATGCCAAGGCTGCTAATAAAATAATAGAAAGTGAAGCATATCAAAAAATACAACAAAATGCTTTTCAGGAAAAGTTGCCCAATATAGAACAGACAGCATCTAATACTAACACTAGTATGAATGAAGTTTCTTTTGACGCAGATGAAGCTCCTTTTGATATTTCTAATATTGATATAAACACAGAACCAAAAGAAAACAATAATATTAGTACGCAAAACAACACAGTTGAGATTGGATCCAATGAAACAAAAAAAGAAATTGGATCAAACGAGACAACAGATAGTAAACTTAACGAAACAAGCAATAACAAAGATTCCAAAGAAGAAGTAGAAACAACTCCTAAAATGGATAGTACTGGATCCAATGACTATAAAATTCCAGATATGGAAACAAAACAATCAAGTGAGGCATCATTAAGTAATGAAGCACCATCAAATGTTGTCAGTAAAGTAAAAGAACAACAGCAACCCAATAAACAAACCAAACAAGCTGAGCAGCCAAGTAAAGAAAAGGTTGAATCAAATAACAAATCTAATAAAGAAGCAAATAATAAAGAAGTAAAAGAAGTAAATGATAAAGAAGAATCAAAGAACGTCAAAACAGTAGATAACCATGGTCCGATTGAAAGAAAAAACAAATCTGATACTTTTTACAAAAATGATACAACATATAAAGATCCTATAAAACAGAAGGAAAAACAATTAGTAAATAGTGTTGTCGGTAAATTGCAGACAATATTGAATAACTACGAAAAGAAATACAAAGAAGTAGAAACTACTTTAGGCACCGACATTAAAACAATAAAAGCAGAAAGAGCTAAGCGTACTAAATCACTAAAAGAATTTACTGGAATTAAAGATATTGCATCTAGAGGAAAAGTTAAAAAGAAATATTTTTACGAAGACTTAAGTATAACTATTGAAGACTTATTAGAAGATATAGATGAGAATAGTTATCTTGGAAAAAATATAATAGAAGAAGTAAATAAAATTCGACCTAATAGTAAAATAGGTATTGAAATACTTGAAAATAATAGTATCTCTAAAACAATAGAAGAATCACTAACTAATATGCTTGATAAAGAGATCATAAGTGAAGATGTGATAAACTCTCTAGAAGAAATAACAGGATGTAACTAATGAGTTGTAATATAAAAGCAGGACATATAATAGAAGGTATAGGAAAATATTTAAAAGATGGTGATAATGCTACAGCAAATAAGTTGCAAAATGCATTAAGAGATACTACAAATTTATCTACTCACTTTACTATCGACTTTAAAAGTAAAAGTAAGTTAGATGATTATTCTAAAGAATATGACAGTAATAGCAACAACCTTACTACTACAGAACTTCACATAAACAATTCAATAAGTAATTTCATTGAAAAAGCTGTGGATCTAATTCCTAGTGTGGATAAAACGCTTCCATCTATTGAAGGTGAAATTTCACAAGGATGGCAAAGTGTTATCTCTTATTTTATTCGACCTGAAACAATAAAATCAACAGATAAATATGGAACTACAAAAGAAAAAATTATTACTAGACTTGATCCTGATGTTCAAAGAGCAGTATCTTTAGTTACTTCTGAATGGTTAAACAATGATGCATTAACAGGCATTTCTGAACTAAGAGGTGATGATGGAGTTAGAGCTCTGCTTGGTATGGGGACAAAAGATATCGTTACTAAAACTGAAAGAGATGCTGTAAGAGATATTGACGGTTATGTTGGTGAAGCTGCTAGGCAAATGGGTAATAAAATCTACAGCATGTTAGGCATAAGAGCAAAAGCAAATTCTCCACAAATAAATAATAAACTGATTGAAAATACATTAAAAGTAGAATTAGGTTTGTTGGCTCTAAAAACATTGGAATACAATGGAGATATATCATTGAGCAAAAAAGACATTATACTGAACGAAGAAGTTATTAGATCCCAAGTGTCAGTATATCAATTCAACAATAAACATAATAACAACATTAATCTAAATACTCCTAATGGGGTTCTTCCTTTGTCAATAAATGACAAATATAATGATATCAAATTTAGTAAAATATTTACTGATAAGGTAAATGAAGTAATCAACAATAAAAGAATTGCAGGGATTTATACTGATCCAAAAGAAGCAATACCATCTTATGATGAAATAAAAAATAATGGTGTAACTGGAATACTAGGTAATATAGTCAGTGAGGCACATAAGAATGCTGTACAAAATTCTAGTAGTACCGCCTATGAATTTAAACATGGGTTTATTAAAGGTGTAGAGTATGTAGAAAAAGCCCTTAAAAAAGCTATGGGGTATAAAGATGAAGCTAAAACTACCAAAGGACTAAGAGAAGCCACTAGAGGTAAAAATTTAGCCATAGATATGCAGTATGATAATTTAATGAATGCATATAATACTGTAGGTTTGAGCAAAAAAATGTATGCTAAATGGGAAGTTATTACTAATAATAGATTTATGATTGATAGCAACCAACTTAATTGGCAAGATAAAAAAATGCATAGACAAAGTGTATTTTTTGAACCTGTTGTGGTTACTGAAGAAAATAAAAATGATTTCTATATGATGTTAGGTCAATCTTTTGATTTAGATATAGATAAACATTCTCCTGATGTGGTCAATAAAGCTGTTGAAGATTTGTTTAAGGATATTGAAAAAAATACAAAATTATCAGTTACTAAAAGAACTAAAAAAAGTTTAGACTCTTATTATAATAGTAAAGATTACAAAAAAGATATTGAAACATTATTTAAATACATAGTTGATAATTACAACAGTAGTGAGCCTGAACATGCATTAAGTGGTGCAGTTGAGCTTCTGGGTTGGATGCACGAAACTAAAGCAAGTAGACCATATACTACTCAATCTATGATAGAGACTGATGCTATTACTTCTGGATATGCAATCAAAGGCTTGATGTTTCCATTTCATGATAATAAAGAAGAAATTAACTGGAGTGAATTTGAACGCACAGGAATATTTACTGCTGATGCAGAAATTACTGATTATGGAGAATGGAAAGATAATGAAGACAATAAAGATTCTTATGAAGTTCCAGCAGAAATGCTTACTGAAAAATTACAAGCATTATACACAGAAGATAATACAAAAGAAATTTCAGACATTATAAAATTAATTGACAAGAAAGCTAAATTTGATAAAGATGGAGAACTAGTCTCTATATCTCGTAACTTTATGAAGAATCCTTTTATGGTTCTAAACTATGGTAGTGCTATTAAATCTATCATTAGAGCTGTTAGTAAACATGCTGAAGATGAGTTCTATCAAACTTTAGATGCACTTTTCAACAGTAAAGAAAATAGCAATAGAAAAGAACTACAAACTAGTGTTTTAAATGCAATAGCAACTATAGCTAAAAGAATGAATCCTATCTTTGATGTAGATGGTGAAATTATAGGATTTGATAGAACCAAAGCTAATTCTACATATAAATCTATTATCAATAGATTTAAACACGAAGGCTTAGAATTTGAACTTACTTCACAAGAAGCTACAGCTCTAAGAGAAAGCATATCAGATTTTATAGGAGAACCACTAACAAAAACATTTAAAGAAAAATATGGTAGATTTATAGAATTAACTACAACAATTAATGAATCTATGGTTGCTCAATTTAGAATAGCAAATGAAGTAATTGAAAAAGAAATAGAAAAACTTCACCAAGAAAAATTAAAAGATGCTAGTGGTAATGAAAAACTTGTAACTCCTATGACTGATAAAGAGTATCAAGAAATAGTACAAAGTGTAGCCAATATTCTGCCTGTTGTAAATACAGCATTGGATCTGGTTGAAGGTGGTAAAGCTCCATTATTGATAGCAGAATTAAAAGCTATAGATAATAGAGAAGTATGGGGAAATACTAGTACTAGTGGTTATGTCCGCAGCAAGTTCACTAAAAACACAAAAGAGTCAGATGTTTATATTAATAGTGCTCCTGCACAAGTTAAGAGATTATTAGAAGCATATTCTTCTGGTTCTGTAATACCTATTCATTTCTTTGATGGTAGTATTCAAGCCAAATTATTAGCTAAGCTAAAAGCTCTTGGAGTACATGATGCCAACTTCTCTCCTATAAATATGACTATAGAAGTAACTAAAGCGTATAATGAAATATTTTGGGAATTAGCTAGAGAATATAGTTTAGCAAAAGAAATTAGAGAAAGTTATTTAAATAGCTTAACCGCATTAGATGATGATATTGTTACAGCATTAAACAGTAAATACTCAGAAACATTGAAGGATAGTTCTAAGATCCCATATACAAAGACTTTAAGTAAATTAAACAAGCAATTAGAAAATGTACATATAGAAGCTGAAAATAAAAGAGAGAAGATATTTACTACTCCTGTAGTAGTTAATCAAGCTTATTATAACAATGGCACTGAAAGTGCAGCATATATACCTAATAAAAATGAATACACTAAACAAACTATAGATGAAGATCTTGTAAACAATGCTGCTGACAAATTAAAACGATATAATAATATATCACTTGAAAATAATGCTGATATACCAACTGATATGACGCAAACGCAAGCTTTGATTAGTGATAAAGATGCTAAAATAGCTATAAATAATGTTATAGAAAATAATAATAAGGAATGTTAAATGAAATGTACTATATACGCTTTAGGTGAATACCTTGATGAGAAAGAAGATCTGCCAAAAGTCATAAAAGAATTAAGAAAATTAGATAAGTCAGATAAGTATTTTCCTGACAGTGAATACAAAAATTTAGCAAAACAAGCAATATTGGATCACAACCAAGCTTATCAGCTTATGGAAGATCTTGATGGTAGATTTAGATATGAATACGAGAACCAATACCATGTTGTAGATATTAAAAATATAGATATAAATAACAATAAAAATGAATTAAATATAGTTCTAGCAGATAATACTACTATCAAATATAAGATAGATAATAAAAACCTAAAAGCTATTAATCATCCTTTTTATTCAAGAGATCTTGAGTTGCAATGGAATGATGTTGTTAGCTCACCTATTGAGCTTTTATTTAATGGGGTTGATGCAAAAAGTAAAAATCTAGATAATATTATAGAAGGAAAAGAACTCCTTGATGGTAATATTGAGGCAATTCAAACAGAGTTAAGTAAGTTAGATAGAATAGCTCCTAACAGTTCATGGGATCAAGCTCATAGCAATCATTTAAAAGAAGTAATAAGTCGCATAAGTAGATCTGCTGACGAATTAAAAACAGTACAGATAAAAGTAACTAAAAATTTAGTTGAAAATCTAAAAGAACCATTGGGTAGCTATAATACAAAAAGTAGAACTATCCAAGTTGCTACAGCAGAAGCAATGACTAAATTTGGAATGAGCAATGAAGAAACATTGGCTCATGAATATCTTCATGCAGTATTAGATATTTTATTCAATAAGCAATTAGGTGTTATGGGTGAAGATATAAAAAATGATTTACGAAAATTATATGTACAAGCTAAAAAGAATATAACCTGGAAAGATTTAATGCCTGCTAATGAACTACACAGTAAAGCAGCAGAAAATAAAGCTAAAGAAATATACGATTATATTTTTATTGGTAAAATTGGAGATAATAGTGTTGAAGATGCAGAAGTAAGATTAATGGAATTTCTAGTTTATGGTATGACCAATAAAGAGTTAAAATCAGCCATAGATAAAATATCATTAAAAGTCAAACCTGTGAAAGCTAAGTCTTCTGGTTTATCTGGCATCTTTGAATATTTAATGGAAAAATTACAAGATTTAGTTTTTAAAATTAAAACCAAAACAAATAGAAGTGATAATGTAGGGTCAGAACTTACAAGATTGGTTTATAAGCTTGGAACAATAAATAAAATGTATGCTAAAACTATTGAGAACAATAAAAACTTACCATTAGATGAAAAAATATTCTCATCTGTAGATAAGGTTTTTAGTAAAATGGATAAAGAATTAGGCAAAAAAGTTGAGTCTATAACTAATGATTTTCTAAATGAAAAAGATGGTGATAAAATCTACACCAACGATTTAATAACTCAAGTTAAAATGCTCAGTAAAGAACTCACAGAAGCTTATAACAAAGGCAAAATTATAAAAACTGCATGGTTATCCATTAAAGGTATATTTGTCATTATGAAAGCTTATAGATTATCTAAACAAAGTAAAAATGAAAATATTCAACGATTGTATAAAGAGTTGGATCGTTTACTTCGTAGGATGGATGAATTTGCTGGTAAGTTTATATCTGATCTTCTCAGGGATTTCAAAGAGGGAAGAAAGACATTGGTTCAATTAGGTGACATAACTATGCAATTTAAAACCCAATTAGATCGTGTTAAAGACATGTATTATAAAGGAACACTTAATGATATTTTTTCTGGTTTTACTAAAGTGGATCTCACTCACGAAAGACATAAAAAACTTAACCAATCTTTAACAAATGTTATATTACGTACAGATGTACAAAGTTTCACTACCGATGTTAATGAACTTAAAAAATACATAACAGATGATAAAAAATTATCTAACACTATAAAAGAATTAGAAGATGAATTAAGTCAAGCTATGTTTAATAGCAAAACATCTACATTAAATGTAGGTCCATGGGTTGTTAATGAATGTAAAGAATTAGCTTCTTATATGATATCTAGAAAAGGAAAAAGAAATAATGCAACTAATATATCACATTTATTTGGAACCACAGAAAGTGTACCTTTAGATGAAAGCTTAAATGGACTATGGAATATTCAAAATATAGAAGAAAAAATAGATAAACTTACTAGCCTTTATGCTCTAAAAAACACAAGTATAGAAAGTAAAAAAGCATTAATTGAATTAATTGATTTAGATAAAAATGGAGTTCAGAATTATTTAGAAATAACTAGAGGAATGGTTGCTTCAACAAAAGAAGATTGGTTCGTAACTGGATCTTTATCTGAAATGGTAAAAGGACAAATACATGAAACTCACAATAAAGATAAAGAATTAGTTTTCGCTCCTTTAAATGAAACAAATGCAATGTTAGAAGCTGGTTATTCTTTGGTTAGGAAATTAGACAAAGATGCTGGAGATATTGATATTAAAAATTATGGTTTATTTGTAACTAACACAAAAGGAGTTACAAAAAGAGTTGATGGAGCACTGGGTCTTCAAAGAATAAAAATTCCAGGACTATTGCTAAGTCAAAAAATTATGATGTCAAATAAACATTTAACTGGAAAATCTTTAGGAAGAAAAATTAGAAATGCTATAAACAATGCTAGAGTAAATGGAACAGATGGAAAAATGTATCCAGTTTATAATGATTTAGGAAATATAATTGATTACAGATATGAATTTACATTAGATGAGGCAGAGCAATATATGGATTTGGAAACTAGAGGTTCTGAAAATTTAGCTAGAAGTTTTGGTCAAAAAAGTTCACAAATTATTACTGATGAACACAATAAAGAATTAATAGATTTAATTATGGAAGATTCTAAAAAAATAACTAATGAAAACAAAGATCAATTCTTGCGTGTTCATGCAGTTGAAAATACTGATGTAAACAGTGGATCCAAGATTGATACTTTAAATGCTATGACTGAAGGTGAAGAACTATGGGGATTGCTACCAGCAGATGCTAGAAAATATATTATTGAAAAAAATATTGAAAATCTTAATGATCCAGATAACATTCCTAAAAAAGAAATTTATATCAGTAAAGATTTATTAAAACAGTTGTTTGGTTATGATGAATTAAGTATTGCAGATAGTAAATTGTTTAAAAAAATGGATGTTAAAAATAAAAATAGAATTAGAATGATAGAAGCTTGGTGGATGGATTTAATGCAAATTGCAAAAAGTATGGTAGTTGTTAAAATGCCTAGTACTATTATAGGAAATATTTTAAGTAATGCTAAATTCTTTATGTTCTCAGGAGTATCTCCTAGAAAGGCTATACAATACTTATTGTTAAGTAAAAAAAGTTTGGATAAATGGAAAAAGAATGAAAAAGCTAGACGTGATTTAGAAAGAAAAATTGATATAGCTACCGGATCTAAAAAAGAACAATTATTGAAACAATTAGCAGATTTAGCTTTAGAATTAAAAGATAATCCTATTATGCCATTAATTGAAGCTGGGTTATATCAAACTATTGCAGAAGATATTGACACAGAAGATTCAACTAATAGAGTTGTTCAATTATTAGATAAAACATTAGATCCAATTTATAGTAGCAATAAAACTATTGAAGATATTATTAATACAGTATTTCTTACTAAGAAAAGTACATTAGGTCAAGGATTATTACATATAATGCAAGAAAGTGACTTTCATTTTAGATCAGCTATATATTGGGATGGTATTGAAAAAGGAATAAGTAAAGATAAGATGTTGAGAGATGTTACAGATAAATTTATTAACTATAGTCGTGTAACTAATAGTCGTTTAATTCATTGGTTGGATAGAATGGGACCAGAAGCTTTTTGGAAATATTTTGCAAATATACAAAGAGTAAATTGGAGTTTAATGAAGAAAAATAGTACTAAAGTAATTTTAGATACTACAATAAAAGAAACTGGAGTTCCTTTGTGGTCAAATGATGTATTAGATAGTTCTATTATTTATCAATTTGGTAGAAGATTTAACCCATTAAATTGGATCAATAATACAGAAGGATTGTTAAATGCAACAGTTGATGTGCCTATTACACATTTGATTGATGGATATTAATTTTTTTTTTATGGTTGGCAGACAGAGAATCGAACTCTGATTAAGTCGTTATGAGCGACTGGCTCTAACCATTGAGCTACCTGTCAGAGTACTATAGCTAAACATATAAACAGAGGTTTAGCTATAAAATTATTAAATTATTTTCTTATTTTGCAAGTACTAAAATCTGCTTTATATAATGTAGCTGGATCTTGTGTTTTATCTTTTTCCCATTTTTCTACATCTTGTAGTTTTGGATCTTTTTTCCATCTATCATACTGTTCTTTAGATTGATTTCGTGATTTAATCTCTTTTACAACTTGTTTAAGAGTTAATTCTGGATTATACCCATGTTGTGTAATAAATCCTCCCAGAACTACAATAGTATCATTGGCTCCATCTATAGCTTCATTTATATCATTATTCTTGATACCTTCAAACATTTCATCTACTTCTTCATAAAATGTTTTTTTAAATTTTTCTAAATCAAAATTTTTGCCATATCTGGTAAGATTTAAATTCATTATATCTACTAACGGTTTACTCATATTTTACCTTTATTTATTTATTTTGTGTTAATTTTGATTCTATCATAAACATTAACGTCATCATATCAAAAGAATCATAAGAATTATTTTTAGATGTAGGTTTTATTTTCATAGCTGCTACTTTATTTGAATAAACTTTAATATTACCTTTTTTTGTAATTTTTAAATAAAATTGATCATCAATTTTTTCATTTATATATTTAACTATTTTTTTTAATTTCATTTTATTTATCCTCGTATTTAAACTGTAACATACTTAAATATGCAATAATTCCAAGAATAGCATAATCTGTATGATGCGTCACTGCCATTCCTGCTGCTGTAGCCAATACTGTTATTAACAATGTATTTAATATTTTATTCATTAATTTCCTTTAAAAATATAATAGTCTATTCTATAGAATATAATGGATCCAATTATTTGTACTAATAATAAATGTATATACTCTGAATACTTAGATCCAATACAACATTTATATTTAACTAATAAATACAATGGAGCCATCATTACGAAAGATGATAAAATCCATCTTCCTAAATATATCATAAAATGAATAGATAAATAATCCATTATATTTCTTCTTCTAAAATTTTCATTTTTTATTTCTTTTTATTTAATAAAAATAACTATTTTTTAATAGTCATTTTTTTACATTCTAGGCATACTTCTATGCTTAAGCTTAAAAATTCATCTTGCAATTCATCGTCAATATCAATATTGTCTTCATTTTCTTCATTTCTATATATAAATTTTATTAAATTAACTATATCAAAAACTGCTTTAATAAAAATATTTCTATGTTCTTTTGGAACTTCTCTTAAAACTTCTTTTGGTACTTTATCTTTTATATCATCTGGTAATTGTGTTTCTAATTTTCTAATTATTTTTTTGAATTTTTTGAATTTCATATGTTCTCCTTAATCTTGTTGTATGTCTGACAAGTCAGGAGCAGCATCAGCATACTGCTGACGAGCTACTTCATCACTTGTATGTAGTTTGGCTTCTAATTCTTTTATAGCAGCATCCTTAATGTGTATAGGTGCATCTGATACACGATATCGTTCTATTTTTTTTCTTATTTCAAATTCAATCATCATATACTTTTTTATTAAATTATAAAAGAAAAGATTTGTAATCAGCACTAGTTATTTCAGTATCAAGTTTACCTAATAAATAATTTGCACTATCTGTTTCTTTCATTGCTACTTGTACATTTGATAAATTTGAATATTTATCTACCCATATACAAGGATTTTTTACACGTTTAACAATATTTGGTAATTTAACATTTGTCATTACATTATACATATTGTATTGTACATATTGTTTTAGAATTGAATTGCTTACTCCAAGAAGCTGAATATGCTTATCTTTAGGATAACAATAATCAATCCATTCTAAATCAGTTTCATATGCTTGTTGATACATAACTATTGCTTCATTTTCAATTTCTGCAAATGCTGCTATCCATTCTTGTTGCTCTTTAAGACGTTTAATTATATACACTGTCATTTGATAATGCATAATTTCATCCATAGATATTTTTGTTATTGCTTTTGCTGAGCTTTCCATTATATGATTTTCTGCAAAGGCAAATGTAGTTACAAATGATGATTTAAAAAATACTGCTTCTAAAATATTTAATGCATATAATGATAATGCTATTGATTTCATATGTTCATATTCATCATAATTTGGATCTTGAAGAACCATTCTACTATTCCACTCAATTGTTTTATCAAACACTTCTGCAATAGCAAGTCCACGTTTAATTATATGTTCATTAATAATAATATCATCAAACACTTCTTTTGCATCCACAGGAAGAGCTTTCAATATTTCTGCATATGTAGGTGAATGGATAACTCCTTCATAAAAAGCATGTTGAAACCACCATTCTTCAAGTTGAGGATTTGTAGTAATTGGACCAAAAACTTCACTTACAGATCTAGCTGCAATGCTATCTCCTACAGTTTGAAATTTAAGATTTTTATCAAATAATTCTCTGAGTTGTTCATTCATTATAGAATAATCTTCTCCATCTTTTTTATATGAAAAATCAGTTTTAAACCACATCATACCTAAAGCTTTATCTGTTCGTTTTTGGATCTCTTGTTCTATAGGAAGATCCAATCTAGCCACATTTCTACCTTTTCCTAAAAATAATGGTTCATTTGTGAATTCTATATTATTAGTTGAAAATGTATTATATTTCACATCCGCCTCCTGTACATTGTAGTTTTGGTTCTTCTACTCCAGGAACTCTAGTATTTGTATAATATAATGATTTTACTCCATAATATTTTGCAAAATACATATCTTCAATTAATAATTTAAGAGGCACTTTTGAATCTTTAAACAGTTCAGGATTATAAAATCTATTTACACTGATTGATTTATCTATCCATTTTTGAGTTACTGCTACATGTGTTAAATATCTTTTAGTCATATCTTTTGTTTCATATGCTAATTCATATTGATGGGCAAGTTTATGTACTTCTGGAGCAAATTGTTTCATTACAGATGTTTTATTTTCTTTAAATGTAATAAAATCTTTAATTGGTTCTAACCCGTTTGTTTGATTTGATGGACCAGCTGAAGATTCTGCTGGAGGAACCATAGATAATGCTACATTCGCCATTCCAATTTTCATTACTCGTTTTCTTAATTTATCCCAATTCAATCTAGTTTTAAATGGTATTAATTTATCTACATTTTTATTGTAACGATCTATTGGCATTGTACCGTTTGCATAAGTTGAATACATAAAAAATCTAGGAGCTGGTGAAGTTTCCTCTGCAATATCTGTAGATGACTTTATTAAATAATATTGAAAATGTTCCATCCATTCATCATGTAATTCAAGAGCTTCTTTGGATCCATATTTCAATCCTTGCTTTGCTAACCAATATGCATGATTAGAAAATCCAAGACCAACGCTTCGATATTCTTCAACATAAGCTTGTGCTTGTGGAGTTGGATGTTTTTGACGTATCATAATATGTGTTTGTGCACGTAATAATACATCAATTGTTTCTTGTAGTTCATTAATAGATACTTTACCTTGATTTACGTTACCAAGTACACAGATTGCAATATCTGGTTCATGTAGTCTATCAGCTGATAAATCTTTTGTTGGAGATACTTCTTCCATACATATATTAGATTGGTATATTGTTTCTGTATATGGTGAATTAGAATTTACTTCATCTATATTTAAAATGTAGTATGCACTATTTTCAAATGTTTCTACATTTAATAGTTCAATAAGTTTTTTTGCAGAAATACGTTCATTATTTGGAAATTTATTTTCACATTCTTGATACAATTTACTAAATTCTTCTTTTGTTCCAGAATGAAATACTTCATATAATTCTGCTGAATCTCTTGTAGAGAATAATGTTATAACATCATCAGCTACTGCTCGTTCATATACTAATTCACGTAATTTAATTCCATAAGATAAATCATTAATTCTTTTTTCAATTGATGTTCTTGGTGACTTTAATGCCATTATAGTTATTATTTCTGGATCAAAAAAATTAATAAAAGGAGTTGCAGAACCCCTTCTCCCATTTTGAACTGCTTTTTGAATATCTGCATCAATAGATTTTAATATAGGAACTTTTCCACCATGAGTTATAGATCCATTTTTTACTGAATCTCCAATAGAGGCAATTGCCGATACATCTATACCAATACCAGCTGAAGCTGCTGTGTGAAGTACTAATGCTTTTGATGATTCTACCCAAGAATCAAGTGAATCTCCAGTCTTCATTAACACACATGAAGCATAATCATTGGATTTTGTACGTAATGCATCCATTTCTGGAGAAGGTAATGTAATTTGGAATGTAGATAATTTATTATACATTAATTTAATATAATGCATACGATTTTTGTGATAATCACGAAAAATATCCATTGCAATTAACATAAACATATGTTGTGGCAATTCAATTAATTTTGTATTAAAATGTTTCATATATCTTAATTGTAAAAATTCAATACCTGCTGAGGTAAAATTAAAATCACGTTCATATTTTATTTCATTATTTAATTCATAAATTTCATTATCATCAAAAGCTTCATATAATTCTTCTGAATATATTTTTGCATTTTTTCCACGAATTAATATTTCCAATAAATGTTTTGGTTCTTTTGATTTTCCAACTTGTTTGTAGATTCTATGTATCATTAAATTCTTAGCAATTATATCATATCCGATATCTTTTATTGTTGCCATATCTTTTGCAGTTTTAATAATTACATCATCGATATATGATGTTTTTATTTTGTCATAAAAATGCAATTTTGCTGTTAATTCGATTGAACTAATTAAATGATTATATTTTCCTTCGGATGCTGATTCTAAATGTGAATGAATCTTTGATATGTTCAACGGTTCAAGAGAGCCATCAGCTTTTGTAACCATTATATTGTTCACTAATTAGCCTTATCTGCAGCTACTAATGCAGCTCTTAGTTGCACTCCATCTTTACCAATTTGGTTACTTAATTTACGAATACGCAAACTACATGCTTTTGTAGGTTTATTTTCATATGCTTCAATTTCTTTAATTAAATTATCAACTAATTCTTTATAATCTCTTAATTCATTCATTTTATTTTCCTTTGATTTATTTAAAATTAGAGCGTATCTAAGAATTGCTATAACTCTTAGTAGAGGCTTATTGTTTAACAACATCTAAGGCTATTAACCATACTGAATGTTGAGCTTTAGGCTGCAGCCTTATATATATTTCGAGGGTTAAAAGTATAACTACAAAGTACTTAAAATACTCTTTTTTGTATTTTTAGCAATTATGAAACTTTCATAAGGCATAGGTCGCTGCACCAGAAAAGGATATAAACGATATGAAAAAAAAATGTTTATTTGTTATCTTGTGAATAAATAGTTTTAAATATTAATAGGAGGTTAATATGTATGGATAAGTATTCTGATGCAGCTAAATATGCCTTATGAGAACCAACATCTAAAATTAAGACATTAGTAATTAAGACATTAGTTCAGTTTCTTGTAGTGTTTGTAGAAATTTATTTTCAATATATGTAGCATTAATTACATTGTGCCTTGCACGAGTAACTGCAACATAATATAAGTATAATTCAGCCATTTCTTCTTCATCTGGCTCATAATTCTTGAATTTTTGTAATTTAAAAATTGTATCTTCTATAGCTTCATTCATTGAGTCTGATAGCTCAACTTCATCTACTGTTGTACCTTTGCTTGTGTGAGCAGTATAGAGTGTATAACTAGCGTTATTGTGACGCTCATGAGTTATTTCATTATACACAGAAAGTATTGTTTCTGGTCCATAATTCATTATGAGTCGTATTGCAGATATAATTTCAATATCATCATCAATTTCATTTAATAAATATTTTAACCTAGATCCACCAAACTCATTTTGTAAATCTTTAGAATTATAAAATACATCTACTTTTTCTTGTAAATCTTTAAATCTATTTGATGTTTCTTTATTAAATCTTTTACATCTTAATACTGCTAATGGAACTTCAAACATTTGTTTTACTTTTTGTTTTGTTGCTAATTTAAAAGGAACTTTTTGTTTTTTTAATTGAATTATTTTATCAATTAAATCTGCATTGGTTCTAGATAAAAAAGCTCTAGTTTTAATTTCTGATTTTTCATATTCAAATCCTTCAAATACAAAATTGTCATCAAGTGTAAATCTTCCAAATTGTTGAACTCTTTTTGCAATATTTATATTACATCTAAAAGATTGAGATAATGTTAATTGTTTAGCTTTTGGATAATAATCAAATGCATTTACACATCCCATAAAACTCATAATTCTTTGTTTTGGATCACCAATCAATATCTTTAATTTTGCTGGATAATGTTTGAATAGATCCAACATTATTTTATTTAAATCATTTGCTTCATCAATTACTAATACATCTACTGGATCCAATTTAATCAATCCATTAACTATTTTTGAATGAAATAATTTTAGATAAGCATCATGAGTACAACCCATAGATCCATCAAACATAGCTGCTATAATTTTCTTTGCTAGTGCAATAATACTTTCTTTTGAATTGTAATGAAGTTCTTTTAGGAATTCACTAAATTTTAATGATTCAGATTTGTAAAAATCTCCTGCTAACATAATTGCATCAAATGCATCTGATTGTTTAAATTTTATACTTTTAGGTATGTCTGCTTTTGTTGCAAAAGGTTTTGATAATAACCACATATTTGAATTTTTAAGTGTATGATTATATGCTAATTGATGTATATTTGATACTATAGCATTAGTTCCAAAATTAGCTCTAGCTTCTTCCATTGCTAATCTTCCATATACTAAATATCTAAAAGTTCCATTTGGATTTTGATTCTTAAAAGCTTCAGCAGCCTTTATCATTGTATACGATTTGGCTGCACCTATCCTGCTACTGCTTGAATAGATAAAACATTATCCTTCAAGCAAGTAGCAGTTTCTCCTTTGTCCAGATATTCTTTGCTACATATCATATCTATTATTTTTTTTTGTTCTTCACTTAGAACAACATTCATACTATTCCTTATATTCTTTTATTGTTATTTCTATTCTTGGATTTTCTTTATCTTGAGATCCAACTATAGCAGTTTCTTTTTTACAAAATTTTACATTGTCATTTTCTATAATATTTAATTCTTGCAATGTATCATTTAAAAATTTTGATTGCATTGATACAACATTCATTAAGTCAGATACTGCTGATTTATAATAGTAAGTATATTCAACTTCATATTTTTTAAATTTAATTGTATTATTTTTTAATTGTTCTCTTACTAAGTCACTAAAATATATTTTCATATTGTTTTGAGTGTAAAAGTACGCATTGCGAAAAAAATTTACACTTGCTAATACTGTTTTATTTTTTTTTGTTTTAAATTCCTGCGTATAATAAACAGGAAGAGAGAGTTTAATCTCTTCCACAACATTAGTCTAGTAGACTAATTGCTGCTTTTGTATCTTCAGCTTTTGGTGTTGTTGTTTTGTTTCCACCTTTTGACTTCTTTGTGAGTACAGGTGCTTTTTCTATCTTAGCTAACCATTTCTCTACTGGTTCCGTAGATCCACCAATTTGTTTTTCTACATCAGCAAACCCTTCTACTTGGTTACTTGATGGATATTTTTCATTGTTTGGATCTTCTACTTCACGAACTAATGCATAACATGTACGCCCTTCAGCATTTTTAATTACTTGACCATTTACTTTTTTACCATAAGCATCAATTTCTTTTTCTTCAATTTGTGCTTGTGCAGGTTCTAATGCAATTGCAGATAACAATGCCTTAAAGATAGATGCTCCACCTTTATTTTCTGTAACTTCTTTAGATTCTTTATTAATATAAGAAGTATTAATATATTCAGTAAGTGTTTTTTCTGTTTCTGGATCAAACATTTCAATTTTTACCATTCTAGCTTTTCTTTCTGTTTCAAATACTGCTAGTTCTTTAATTTCAACTTTATACGCCTTGATATTCAACAGAGTTCGTTACTTCTCTGTTCGTTCTCTTATGAACTGCTTATCTTCTCAGATAAGAATAGACTATATCTTCATCTTTTTTTTATAATTTAATAATGATTGTGTTCTTTTAGAAGAACATTTTCTACACATTTTGTGATTTCCTGCTATTATTGAGCTTAACTCTCTGGTATATATATTATTGCACTTTAAACACAAAACATCTCCATAAATATATTTATTATCTTTTCTTCTCCAATTTAATATTTTAAAACTATTAAATATTTGATTAATATAATTATTATATTTTTTTCGTGTTTGTATTCTTTTTATAAAAGCTATTTTTTGTCCTGCTTTTGATTGTGTCTTATATAATCGTCCTTGCTTTTGAGCATGAATCATATTTTCAGAATGAGTAACCCATTCAAGATTATTCACATTATTGTTTTCACCATTATTATCTATATGATTAATACAACATTTATTTTCAGGATTAGGTATAAAAGCTTTTCCGACTAATCTGTGTATTAGTAAAATTTTTCCATTTATATTTACTGTTAAATATGTTGTGTGTTTTCTTTTACATTTTATTCCAATTAATTCTTTAGCTTTAATTGGGGTTCTTTTTTCAGATTGTCTTCCATGTCTTCTTAATGAAAAAACTTTTCCATTTTCAAATACTACATAGTTTCTTTTATTTCCTATTCTTTTCCATTTCATGTTATATAATCCTATTATAAAAAATTAAGATGTCTCCCATTTCCATTCACTTGAATGTACGTGCCTTTGCACTAGTCGTTGAACTTTGCTCTTATGTTTCCACTTAGAGCCTTAGCTGCTGATTGTCTCTATCTTTAATTTTTCCAACATTCATATCGTGATTTCTCCGATATTGTAGTATTAAAGCTTAGCGAGATGTTCCAGCAATTAGAGAGATTATAGTATACCATATTTCTATGGTAAACGGCAATCTTTTAAAGTTTACCAGATTCCCAAAGAAATCCTCCTGTGCTTGGCTCGACTCTTACTTCTTTAAATGTTTCTTCTGTTATTCCTGTTATGTTTAATAAATCCATGTTTATTTATCCTTTTTGTTTTATTTTAATTTTAGTTTATACACTTTTTCGGTGATATTGTTGAGGTCTTATAGACCCAATTCTTTTGCTAGTTTTTTATCTTTTTCAAATAGAACTTTTTCATTATCCCAATCAATTTTTTCTCCATCTAATCTTCTGAGAACTAAATCCAAGTCATTGTTCATAATCTTCTCAGGAAATAATCCAAGTGGAGATTTTGCTGATGATTTTCTATTTTCAAGTGTTTTTCTTGTTTGTAAACCATATCCAATAACTGATCCAAACATATTTGGTTTTGCTAAATCATATGTATATAATTCGAGAACTGTTGCAAAATAAGATTCAATAGATAGGTTTTTCATAGAACCTTTAACCATTGCTTGTAAATTGCCACTATCTCCTTTTTGAGTATGCGATAAGAATATCCATGTCTTCTTGCTTTTTCTATGTGAGAAATCAAGTAATTCTTTTATTCTATCTCCATAATTTCTCCATCCATCATAACCTTCATCTTTTCCTGCAAGTTCAAGTTCTAATGCAGATACATAAAATGACATTGTATCAATTACTATTGTTTCTGCTTCGCTATCTTCAAATGCTTGTAATGAGGCATTTACTTGTAGTGCTGATTCAGGTGTTATGAATTTAAAAAATTTGTCTTCTTTACCAAATGGAGTTTCAGTTTTACCATCCATATTAAGTAAAATAGTTTTTGATAAATCAATATTTCTAATACTCATAGTTTTTCCGGATCCACTTTCTCCATTAACCAATATAACTCTTTTATTCATTCATTTTCCTTTTTGTTTTTTTTTAGCTTTATCTATAGCATTATATGCATCTGTTGCTGTTTTGAATATCTCTCCATGGTCTTTTATAATAAAGCCACTTATAACTCCATTTTTTAGTACATAATAAACATCAAAACCATTATGCATTCTATAAAACTTTTCTTCCATTTATCCTCCTTTTATTTTTGATTGGTTCTAGTTATTTGAGCTATTTCATTCTCACTAACTGGATCCAGTAACATTGTATTTAGATTTCTAGTTTCTTCAACAGCATCAGCTCCTAAATCACTAAAAAATAAAAATGCTTTATGTAGCATTATATTTCTATTTCCTGTTCCTGCTTGAGTAAGAAAATGTTTTATAAATCCATTTCTTCTTTTTTGATATTCATCGTTATCTTCTAAATAACTATTTTCAATACTATTAAGTAGTGGTAATACAAGTTCTGCTTTTTCAGTTTCAGGAATTAATGCTGATACATCAAATAATTCTGCTTCATTTTTATATACTTCTGCTTCTGGATTAGTGAACCACATTCTTGATACATTTGTTGTAGCTTTATCATATATTTTTAATCCTAATACATCTGCTACGTTATCATGTAGTTTTTTATATTTAACTGGATCCACATAATATTTATTCTTTGTAGGAATTAATATTCTAAATCTATCACCTTGGATTTCTCCATGTTTTTCTTTTCTATGTGATTTAGTTGTATAGATTAGATATGTATATTCCTTTAGCATATCAAATGCTTCTTTAAGAGTGGTTCCATCATCCACATCAAAAGCAATCATATTATTACCCATAATATAATATTCTTTTCCTCTATGCCCAGCTCCATTAACTGTTACACATTTCATTGTTGCTTTTGATTCTTCAAACCAAGAACAAGTAAATGATTTAATACTATTTGATGTTATTAAAGCTTCTGCTGATTTTGATTCTCCAAAGAATGGTATTTCCAAAGGAGCATATGCAATACTTTCCATAGCTTCTTTTTTTCTACATTCATAATCATGTACATCAATTGAGCAGATGATCTTATCTAAAGTATTCTTTTCTGGTTCTTTAATTTCCAAATAAATTGCATTTCCTTCAATTATTTTTGGTAAAAAACCTTTATGATATGTATATTCTCTAAATAAATCAACAATTTCCATTCGTTTTGTTTTTGCATCTGGAATTTCTATATAATTACCAATTTCCATTAATGACATTTTTTTGTTTGATAACTTTAATAAATTATAAATAGATATATCTGTTCTTAATGGAGATAATGTTTCTTTAATAGTCTCTCTTGTCTTCGTGAAGAGCTTAAAAGCTTCAATTAGATGATTACCATTAACTTCATTTGATAAGTCCATAAAGGCTATTAAATGAGCTACGTTTTCAATCAAATCAACAGATCCAACATCAACCATTTTATGTTGATTTTCAAGATTATTATTTGCATCTTCAATAATTGTATCTTTTATCTCTTCTAGAGTTTCTAAATAATTATCTGATATTTCCATGTTGTAATCTTCATATCCTTCTTGTTTAACAAGATATGTTTGTTTTATTTCATTTCCATATTCTATTGCCTCCTCTAATGCTTTTGTTTTTTCTTCATAACTTCTCATGTTTCGTTCAATTTTTGCAATTGGAACTTCTACAACAATTGAACGCCTTAACATTCCTGAAGATAATAATCTAATTAATTTCTTTTTAGAATCTAAATCAAAACCAACATTGGATCCAAATAACAATACATTAGTAGATACACTTTCTACATTAAACATACTTTCTGATTTAATGATTTTAGAATTGACTTTTCCATCATATAGCTGTTTTAACATATTTAATAAACTAGTTGATTGAGCTACCTCATCTCCTATTTCATTTGATATTAAATTAACTGAACCAAATTGAGCTAAAGATATAGCATTAGCTAATGAATATAGCCCTTCTTTTGTTCCAGAGGCATCTACTATTACATTTTGTGGAACATAGCGTAGAAGTACTTCTTTTAACTCATCAGATATAGATTCATCATTTACAAGATTATTTCTAAGATTTGTTTTGATTGTTTCTACATAACCTTTTTTAAATCCAGGAGTATCAGTACCAAATACTTTTGCTGCTAAATCATAAGAGAAATCTTTTCCACAATTTCCAGTAATAAATACAAAATTGTCATGTCTTGCTAACCAGAACCCAGTCTTGGTCGTAAAACAATATTTTGTATTATTAGGTAATTGTTCATAAACAATTTGATCTTTTGAAGCTATGGTACTATTTGAAGAACCATCTTCTTTTAATGATGGAATATAAATATTATTAAATTTTGAAACTTCTTTTGCTGTTTTTGCTTTTGAAGATTTTATATCATTTTTATTTTCTAAATATAAAACTGTGTGATCTTCTGTTATATGCATTGAAACATTACTATTTGTGTTTGGTACATATTTTATAGCTGGTTTATCATCAAATTCTTTGATATATCTTATTGGTTCTCTGAATGTTGCTGTATGGGTATCTTTTTCTATTTCTAATACTTTATCTCCATATTTAAAATCAGATATTTTTTTCCATCCATTTTCTGTCATAAATTCAGTATCACCAGATACACAAGCACTTCCCGCTAATGTTAATCCATAAAATGTAATATTTTTTCCATTATATTTTTTTGCTTTTCCATTGATAGCATTAATTAATACAGCAGCGTGAAATAAGATAGCATTTGAATATATCAATCTATCTGTTTTTCTATCACCTTGCTTTTCTAATCTATCAAGGATGTATTTATATCCTCCCATTTATTTATCCTTTATGTTTTATATGTGTAACTACTAATCATCTACACATATAATTGTGATTGTTGGTTCTCCGTCAATTGGAAAAGTAGTTACAGTTCTACAATCTGCCATTGCTAGTCCAGTTAGAACCAATAATCCTATTAATATCTTTTTCATTCTTTATCCTTTTTATTTATATGTTTACATATTTTTTTTGTTTCTGCGTGTTTCCATGGAAACAAAAATACTATTTTAAAATTAAATTAAATTTCATTATTCGATCGAATATTCAATCGAATAAAGTCGAATAATGAATTATTTTTATTTATTTTTTTGGTTTTTTAATTATTTTTTCACTATTTTTAGATCCGACTTTCATATAATCTGTATGACTAAAATCATAATTAAATATATGTTCAGCAAATTTAATTATTTCATCATTGTATTTTTCATTTTCAAACATATATCTCCATGTTTGTTGAACCAAATATTGATTATTTTTAATTAAACTATCATTTCTTGGCATGAATATATATGGATTTAACATTATTTTTTTATTGAATTCTCCAATAACATCACTATCTAATAATTTCTTTTTGAAATTACTTCGTGATACTTTATTCATGTCACTTGTTAATACTCTAAAAGGTTTAGTTAATATATTGGCTGTATTAACTGTTTCTGAATCATACATATCTATTATTCTTGTTATTTCACTTTTACTTAATGATTCTAATAATCCTAATACTCCTTTGTTATACATACCCATGTTTTCCATCCTTTTTATGTTTATATATCTCTATTTACATCATCTATAAATTTAGTCAATTGCTCTTTTAAAATAGACAACCCTTCTAAATCTTTATTATTCTTTAATGCTTTTAACATGCTTACATGCTCTTTTAAATCTGATCTTATTACTGCTCTTGGTTCAGGACTGTCTTCTAGTGATTTTATGTATTTTAGAATATGACTTATATTGTCCACATATCTTCCGTTAGGTAATTTGCAAACTCCATTTGTTGATAATTCATCTAAAATATCAGAGCCAAGTTTTTTTACTATTTTAACAACTCCTGATATATTACCTGTTGATACTCCAAACTTTGTTGCTGCTTCTTTTTGAGTTTTATTGTTTTTTATCATATATTCATATGCATCTATTGCTAATTGTGATTTAGTTCTATTTTTTCTATTTTCTGTACTTCTCACTATATCCTCCACATCTGATTTTGTTAAATTATTTCTTAATTCTAAAAATTTTATCTGGCTTATGCCAATTTGTTTTAATGCTTTTAAACGATGTCTTCCATCTACTAATTTTCCTCTCCAAAATAAAGCTGGTATAGTTTGTCCTATCTCTGCTATATTATTAACTAACTTTTCATATTCTGCATCTGTCATTTTATGGTTTATTGAAGCTAAGTCGTGTATAATTACATTGTTAACATCTTTTAACTTTACATTTGTATCTTTAAGATTCAAATTTCCTACAAATCCTTGAGCTTGCATCTCTTGGATTGTTTCAAAATTTTCTTGTGTAATTTCCATTACGAACACCTTTTTTATTAAATTTATTATAAAGCTATAAAACTTCATAACTGCGATATTATAACATTTCATTGAAGCAAAGTCAAGAGTAAAAGATTAAAAAGAGCTTTTTCCCTCTTAAACTCCTTATTTTAGGGCTTTATAATGGGTGAAGAGCACATTTTGGCTTCACCAGTGAAACTCAAAAGCTCTTCAAAAATATATCTAAAATTTCACTTATTATATAGATGAAATTCCTAGTGAAACTACATAAGAGCAAAATCCCAATCAGAACTAACTTTATATCAATAAATACATATAGATCCACCCTCAACAATCATCCATCCCCATTGTTTTGACGACAGCGTAGCTGGAGTCAAAATACAAAAGTTATCTTCAAACAATCAACCAAGATAGAGGCAGTTGCTAAACTAAATGTTTTGTGAGCTTGCTCACGGAACATTTACTCTATCGATCCAATCTATATGCACAATTTAATAGATCCAATCAATATAAATCATTTGTTCTTTGGATCTTTTTTTTATTCTTTGCAGATAGCTTTAGTAGAGACTACTGTCTATCAGTCGAGATACTTTGCCAAAAATCCTTCGGATGTTTTGTCTGTGTATCTCTCCTTCTGACAACGTCTCTATGAGGATGAGTGTTTGGATCTACTTTTCAATAGTAATCTTTTCAGCTCTAAATAGTTGAGTAGCTTTTCTAACAAAATTTAAGTCTTTAGAATTTGGATGTAATGTCTTCATTATATGGCTGAGCTTGTTCTTATCTATATATTTACTCTTGTTATTTCCGTTTGAGCTCTCAGTGGCTTTATATAGCTTCTCATTATCTATATCTGTTGGTTCTAGGTCTATTTCTAATTGATACATTCTAATCTTTCCTGGTTATGTGAAATCTTTTACTTTTATTTTTGTAATTATTCTATTATCTTGTCTATCTTTTAAATCAAATAATGGTTTTCCAATAAAACCTTCAATTATAAAATTTCCAAATGTTGATTTTGGTTTTGTTTTTACTAAAGCTATTGCTTCTTCCATAGAGCCGACAAAAAATAATTCTGGATATTCAAGATTTAAATTTTGTGCTATTTTTTGTACATCTTCTAATTTTAAAAATAAATTATCAATTTTTATATCAAATAATTTAAAATGTTGTTTTCCAAATAAATTACCATTTTTTTGTATTTTTTCTCCAACACCTTCTCCATAAAGAATAACATTTTTATTAAAAGTTTCTTTAATTAAATTATAATTTGTTTCAAACCAATTTTCTATCCACATTATTAAATCTTTTGGTATGTCTGATCTGTTGGTTCTTCCTTTTATAGTCATTTCAATATTATCATCTTTTATATTTAAGTATATTCTAATATTTGTTCCATCAAGTTTTTCTACCCAATACCAATCATTTTTAAATAAATATTCAAATTCTTTTTTACTAAATTCATCTTCTTTAAATGAATTCCATTTTTTATTTTTTGGTTTCATTTCTTCAGTATGTAAATCTTCTCTCCATCTTTTATATGGTGCATTTATTTTATGGTATTCTGTTTGTTTATAATATTCTTCTATATTCATTATTTATCCTTTTTTTTCTGATAGTTTCTTCATATTTTCAACAATATCTTCTATATCTTTTTTTATTTTTTCATATATTGTTGTTGTTGGTTCATTTATGAGTGCTAATATTTGTTCTCTAGCCATCATTCTTGTTTTAATGTCAAGTGATTCATTGTTTGACATTTCATTTAATTGTACTATGGTTTTCATTTTTGTTTCTAAATCCATTTATATATCCTTTGGTTTATAAATGTCTAATTTTCCTGAATCAATTAACTTTTGAAACTTTTTTCTTGATTTACTTCCAATATCCCTAACACCTGTATGCCATTCTCCAAAATAATGAAGTCTGTATAATGTTCTTTTTTTAAAACTATGTCTTCTCATCTATTAATCCTTTTTTTTATTTTTCAATAGCGTCATCTACCCCACTATTCTCAGAAACAATATCTCCTTGAATAGAAGAGTCGTCAAGAAGAATATTTTTATCGCGTTTGAACATTTTCTCGGCTTTTTCCATCGCTTCTTGCTCACTAAAAGACACAACTTCGTATCGAACACTTGTCAACATCGTGGCAAACACTTCAAATTTTTTATTCATAACTTTCCTTATCTTATTACTTTTTTTAAAACACCGATAGCTACAGCGCTCAGGGTCATTGCTACCTTTCTGACTTGATTACTTTTGTGCTTCCCAGTACATACCCATTGCACAAAATGCTCACAGTTATTTGTTACCACATTATACTTATCCTCCCCAAGTCTTAAAGTTGCCCTTCTTACAGTTTCATTTTTTGAAAATCTTGAAGCAACTTTTATTTTTTCAGCAACTCGCCCGTCTTTAAAATCCACTAGAGAGATTCTTTCTATTTTTCCGTTTCCTACTAACCCAGAATAATGAATCACACTATTATTACCAGTGTAGATCCCATAATGTGTAAATAAGGCATACTTTACTCTTAAAATATCGCCTTTTTTAAAACTATCTGTTTTCATTTGCTATTCTCCTTTCTAATTTGATTTTACACAACTTCTATTATTTCTAAAAAACCAAAGCGGGATTCTATGTCGTGCCAATGTTGTTCTCTCAATAATTCAATTCCGACTTCAGTAAATCTTGTTGCAAGGTTTACTGATCTACATGTTTCTAATTTCATTTTTTGTAGATTTATGAAATCTCCGTCAAATGTTCTCACTATGTAAAACCTATCCATTACTTTCCCCTTTTATTATAAGTTCAAGATACTTTTTAGGTGTTGCTTTTTTTATAGCAATTGCAACTTCTCTCATTAAAAAATATGCAGCTCCAGAATCTCTCAATTCTAAAAAGTTTTTTAGTGATCTGAGATTTATTGTCCACACTACATCAACTGCCCAATTATCCGTTACAATCCATTTTAAATTATCTCCAGCATTCCTTTTTGCCTTTGACATTAATAGTCCATCGTATATCAATTCTGGCGTCTTTCTCTCAAGAACGCCATTTGTGAAAGCATCCTTAGATATAACCATTTTTACAAACGTTGTTGTTTCAAGATGAACTCTTTGCCAATCAAGCTTCTCAAACAGATTGCGAATCTCTATATCTTCAGCATACCCTTTAACAACAAATACATTTAGCTCTTTTATTTTTTCTGTGAACCATATCAACGAATCTTGCTTCTGAGTATTGTTAGAAAATGATGCTATGTATGCGTAGATAACCAAGTTCATTGTGTATCTAGTTGATTGCACAGTTGGTGAAGCTATCCTATGCCGTGAAAATTCCTGTAGACATCCTCGACTCATTCCTTTTATTGTATATTGTAAAATACAGTGCTCCAGCACAGAATGATGAAAATATGTCCACGCTAAATTATCAAGCAGACTCGAGTGCTCAATATCTTTTAGTTTATCTATCGATGTCCTTACATATTCTGAGTTAAACATTTCACTATTAAGTGCAAGGTTTAAATTTTGCACGGCATCATTTTCACTTTTATCAAAACTACTGTATGCCGTTCTTGCTCCAAATTCCGCAACACCCAACCCCGTGTCATTCAAAAGATACGCTTTTGGCTTCGCGTATTTCACGCCTCCTTTAATCAACATTTGAAGTCTCCATTACATCATATGCGCTTTCAACATTAAACATTAGTTCTAGCATGACTTTGTCTTTTTCAACAGGAATTTTAACTACGGTAAAGCCACCTGTTGACAGTATCATACTCTCGCTTTCTAAAATCTCAAACATTAATATTTTCGCTTGTTTGCGCAGCTCTTCTACAGTAGGAACATAGCCACTTTTCCATTTCCAATCTAAAAACACCATCGTCTTATGAACCTTTTCAAAGTTAAACATATCTAGCACTTCAGATACTACTCTTTCTTTATTTTTTTCAACTGTTTCTTTTAACATCTGTTTTCCTTTTTTTATTTATCTTTTGGCCAAAAATCAAATGAGTCACTCAATAACCAATCTTTTATATGTTCACCTGCATCAAACTCATCTTCTTCAGCAATAATATCTAACATAACAGCATTTTGCCCTTCTATATAACGAGTTATTACTGCATCCCTACCTCTCCATTTTACTCTTAATCCAACTATTTCTTTCTCGTAGTCTATTTCAAAGTATGTCCATGGATATCTCGGATCGTTAAGCTTATGAATTATAGCCTGAGCTTCTATCAGAGAATATGCCATGTCTCTCCCACCTACGGTGTCAAACAATACTCCATTTCTATAAATTTGAGTAGTTGCTGATGTTTGAAAACCATGCTTATCTCGATAAACAACATTGAAGCATTTAACTCCCCATACAGACCAGTTACTTTTATCGAACTCTTTAAGATTATCTATAGTAGGTTTTTCATCTCTTGGGCATATATACACTTTAGGCTTATCTTCTGTGTGTAACATATATGCTTGGTATTTTATATAATAATCTTGAAAAATTAATTCAGATTCATTTTGCTCATATGGCATCTCTTTTGCACCAACATTTGTGATGTCGACTTCTATATAACTATTGCTCTGAAGTTGCACATCCCAGTTTAATTTTGACATTTTCGGAATGTCTGTTTCTTTTAATTTGTAATACACGATTCTCTCCTTAATCTTCAATTGAGTCAAACACATAAACTTCATTCCATTTATGACCACAGCTGTTACAAGTTTTTAACTGCCACGCTTCTTCTTTTGAGCTTTCAAAGCAGTTTCCTTTTATGTTATAGCTAGCACAGTTGGAACATTTATCTCTAGGCGAGTCTAAACCATAGCTACACATCTCCAACTTATGTTCTGGATGAAAATCCTCCATTACAAGCCTCGCAGACCAATAAAAAGCTTGCAGCTCAATAGATGGCTTCTCTTTTTCCAAAAGATATTTTATGAATTTTTTAGCATTATCTACTGTTTCTATATAAAATTCATCATCTTTTTTTCTAAAAGTATTCTCATCTTGACAGAATAATATCCACTCTTTTAAAATATCCTGTTTAGCTCTCTCCGTTAAAAACATTGGCTTCATTCTTACTCCTTCTTTTTTGCGTTTATCGCCCTAAATATTTTCTACTGTCTATCAGATTTTCTATCGGTGACATTCTCATAAGAGTATCTGCTTTTGCAAACAAAGATTCTGATGGTCCTTTTTCTCTAAACTCTTTTTCTATTTTTGCCAATCCATATAGATAATTTGACAATTTTACTTTAACTACTTTCCCCGCTGTTTGCTAACGACGATCGTGCACTTCGCCTTACTTTTGAGGTGTTTTTGCACCCACTGCGTAATTGATTGGTTAATCAGATCTTCCTCAGGAACACTTAGCTTCATAATCTCTCCGTCACGATAGGTTGCTTTTTTGCCATCAAATGACACTATGTCCTCTGGAGAAAGTTCTTTTTTTGCCTTTTCAGATACTAAACTCAATAGTGTCTCCCCAACTAATCTAGTAGGATCAATTGTTACTGTTTTTTCTTTACCTTTAGTTACTAATACTTCTATCATTTTTTTTCCTTTTTATTTGTTTTTATAGCCAATACTTCTTTATTGCCTCGTAGCCTTTTTATGTATTTTTTTATGCTTTTAACATACGCACTGTTTATATCGCAAGCGAATCCTTGATTATAACTTGCAACCATGTGACTCCACACTTTGCTTACCTTCCTAGATTTCCAATAATTTTGCCAATACTTTAATTCAAGAATTGCTGCAGCTATTGAAAAATCTTTATCTAAAATAAGTCTTTCACATAACCTACTTCTATTCCATAAGGTATCTTTCATCTTCGTCCTTTTTATTAGGAATCTTGGCATCACATGCATTATTCCACAAGAAGGATCACTTAGGTTTATTGGGTATTTTCCAAGTTTAGACTCTTGCCAAGCAATCGCAACCAACGTATAGCCCAAATCAAAAGGCTTCCCTTTTTCGTACACAAATCTTGCTATATCTTTTTGCTCTTCAGATAAAGCGTACATGTTGACAACTACAAGTAGCAACCCTAACAATATATTTTTCATATATTCTCCATTTTTGTTTCCTTTTTCTAGCAACTATGCTTTTTCTTTACAGCTCATCCCATTCTGGTTTTTTGCTTACAAACCCTTCTACTTCACTCATATTGTCAAATGTTAACCCAATAGGCTCATAATCGCCCGTTCCGTCTCTATTGAATAAATACGCTTCGAATCCAGACTCAATACTATCCTTAAGGAATAGATGTTTATCTATGCTCACTATGTCAACAGACTTTCCATTTGAATAGTCTATTGTTGCAACAATATCTTCATTTGGAGTTAAAGGTTCAATTGCTATAATCTCTACTTCGCTGTTTTTGAAAGCGTCTAGCGCTTCTTCTTTCTGAAGATTATATAACTCTTTAAAGTCTTTTTTAAAAAGTTCTGTGGCTTCTTCTTTTGAATAATAAAGATATTCTTTTTGACAAAATTTGCCAAAAATTATATCCGTAATTATAAAATTGTCTGTGTGCTTTTGTGTAATTGTCATCCATGTTCCTTTCTTTTAAAGTCTTTAACATAATCAGAAACACTGAGTCTTATCCCTTGATCACACGGTCTATCTACAAATTGGTGTTTAATACAATCACCTGTTTCTAATATGACAACATCCTCTCTGGTATCTTTCAATTTCACTTTATCTCCAACTTTCATGTCTTTCCTTCATTTTAAAACTCTTTTTTGTTTTTACATCTACACCTCTATAAATATATTATCCACCTCGATTTCTGAAAAGCCCTCTTCTCTATAGAACCTATACTCTTCTTCAATTGCACATACAATAATGTCTTCATCTTCTAAAAATACTTCGGAACGACAATCTTGACTTATGCATGTTTTATTTTCATACCAATTCAACCTATTGCACTTTTTGCAAACTTTCAAATCACTCGGTTTTTGTATACAGCCCTGTAAATCCATCTCTTTCATGCCGTTTCCTTGTCTTCGCATTTTTCATATATAATTTCACCATTACTGAACCGTGCAGAAACTCTGTATGCATCTGTGAACATTCCAAAAACATTCTCCACAGTTGTTCTTAATTCTTCTTCTTTTTCTCTAAATTTTGTCTCTGCTTCTTCGATAATATTTACAATATCCTCTTTTGATTTTCCTTCAGGTATCTCAATATCTCCGTACTTTACACAATCAATCAATTCTTGGATAGCGTTTTCCATATCATCTGAATATTGTCCAAACTCATCTCTAAACTTCACAACATAGTCAAGATTAGCTCCTTCATAATAACCACTGATGCAAAGCACTTCAATTATAACTTCCACCTCAATATCTATTTCTTCAATGTGCATACTTGTGGATATTTCGCCCAAACTATGTCCTGGATAGCTACGCAAAAAATCATAGCCATTATATACAGAATCTGAAATGTCCATTGTGTTTGTTTTGCTAACAATATCTTTGAGTTCATACCATACATTATCACACATGTCTTCTACAATAAACTCATCGTTTACAGGCTCTCCATTCTCATCTTCGTAAGATGTGTCTATTGCGTACACACATCTTGCATCTTCTGTACAAAAATTACTTGTTCCCACCTTTTATCCTTTTTTTTCAGAGCAAGTCAACAGTTTCTCTTCTGCTTCTTTAACAAAACCATTCAGCTCATATTGATAAACCCTCTTTTTCTCTTCTCTACATCTTTTCAACACATTTTCTCCAATTTTACCTATAGTATAAAAACCACTTGCTTCTATAGGGCTTGAGCCTTGGAGTATATAATAAGCTAACTCTATTGTGTCGTTCATATCCATTCCACCACCTGTCAAAGCTATGAAGTGGCTATCTAATGGTTCCACATACATAACAGAACAATTTGGAGCAAGCTTGTATGCAAGCTCTATTCTGTCTTCACTTGGCTCAAAGGATAAAAGATCCCAATAATATAGAGGGCTTTCCAGTCCTCTAACTAGCTCGTCACAAGCACTACTTTCTTTGAACATCTCTATTGTTTCATCTTCGTCCATCTCTAACGTGCTCATATCTTCAACCCAATATAAAAACTGTTCACTTTTTTTAAGAAGCTCATTGTTGTTTAAGAGCATTTGCTCTGTCAAATTTTCTATATCCTCATATGGGGTAAATCTTTCTTGGTTAATTCTAACTGAATAACTCATTTATTTTTTCCTTGTGTAAATTCCTAAGTAATTTGAGGTCTATGTTTCGTTCACATACAGTATAAAGAGAAAACTTTTGATTAGCATTTGTACAGGTAATTATCTATTTCTGTATTTTTCTTCTAATCTTACAATAACAATATCAATAAATATTTTTTATTTATAAAATTTTATTTTTTTTAAATTTAGATACAAGTTTATTGTTCCCTAAATATGTAATTGTTTCTTCTATAGTTGGTTCCCAAGTAACACATAAACTATAATTTGGTACACTTAAGCTATCATGCCAAGAATTAGCACTCTTACAAATACCATAAATAATACATTGATTATCACATAACCATCCAGCAATCAATGAATTTTTATATTCTTTAAAATCTTTTTTATAAAGTCTTTTTGCTTTTTCTGGAATCATTGATTCAGCTAATAATTTTTTTTCTTCTCGAACTGTTTCCCAATCTTGAAGTCTTTTTGCTTTTTCTATTTTATCTTTAATTGAATTCAATTATAAATCCTTGTTTTTATTCTAAAATGGACATTCTTCTTTTGAAATTTCATCCATTACATTGTTCTCTTCAGAACCAAACTGCAATTGTTTATATTCATCTTGTTGTTGGATCTCGTTTTCATAATTTGTTAATAGAAAATTTGTAAAAAAAGATAAAGAATTGATATTCTTTCCTTCTTTGATTATGTTCTTAGCTCTTGTTTTCAAAGCTTTTATAAATCTGTTTCTTACTTCAGGATATTTGTTCATATCTGCTTCCCATTTATCTATGAACCATTCGATTTTGGGAATATAAGGATGTCCTGCTTTAGATATAGGAGAACCATTTACATACATCCAAAACCAAATATAAGCCTTTGCTAAATGCTCTAAGTCATCTGTTGTTCTTAGAACCATAGCCATGTTTTTAGCCATATCTTGTTCGTGCTTAATTCTTACTTCTTCTGGGTCTATATCCCTATTGCTAGATCCAGTTCTCTTTTGAGCCAATTCTTTTTCTTGGTCATCATTAAAAATGCTATTTTCAATAGCCCTAAGATTATCCAATTTACTGTCATACCATTCTCTTGATATTTCAGTGGTTAAATCGTCACTAAGGAATTCACTTAATAAAGGTAAACTCCATTTAGCATTTTCTCTAGCTAAGTTAGTTTTGTCCAATCTTTTATCTTCTGTTCTATTCACAGGAGTAAATGTATCATATCCAAAACCAAATCTTGATATATTGGATCCACAATCAATGATTACTTTTTCATCTATATCTTTGTTACTGCGAAACAATCTTCCACATATCTGAGCTTCTTTACTCCTACTTCCTATTGATGTAGCAATTACTAATGCTTCTATATCATCATCACTAAAGCCAGTCGAAAGAATATTCACATTAATCATACATTTAACAATAAATTCATCATTTTCAAATTCTGGTAATACAGCATCTCTGCAGAATGGATCTATGTATTTAGATTGATTTCTAAAACTTGATACAAGGGCTTCTGTATGTTTTTTCTTTTGTTTCGAGTGAATTACTGCTGAAAAAAAAGAATTGCTTTGTAGAGCTTTATTTAAACGCTCAGCCATATCTATTGATGAAGTGAATACTAAAGTTTTTTTATTTTGTAGATTTCTATCAATCATTACTTGAACTACATTATTTATATATACATCTGTTTCAATAATCTCATTTAGTTGATTTTGGTCAAAGTCTCCAGAAGATGTTATTTTAATCTTATCAAAATCAATCTTTTCAGAAAAATTAGCTACTCTATATTTTACATTATGATGCCAAGCTCCATTAGCAATTAAATCTTTTGGTTCCACTGTTTTGATTAATTTATATACATTTTCTAAAGCATATCCAAAAGCATTATATGGAGTTCCACTCATTCCAATTCTGCCTACATATCCCAATTTATCTTTGATTGATACAATTGTCCCTGTTTTAGCAAATTTATGTAACTCATCTTGCAGGATCCAACATCCTTTAAATTCATCATGAGCCCCTTTTTCTACTCTATTTTTAAGCGTTTGAAGCATACATACTTTTATATTTGCATTAGGATGTGAATCTTTTATTCCAGCAGCTATAATTCCTAATTCAATATTCATATCTTTTGCTGTATTAACAAATTGTTCAATTAATGGTTTAATAGGCATTACTATTAATACTTTTTCACCTTTATCAGCTAATCTTTTTGCTGCTTCAAGGAATACAATTGATTTTCCGAAACTAACAGGTGCATCAACAACTATAGTATCTGATTCAATTTCTCCAAAAGCCATGTCTGCTTCAAGTTCTTCTGCTGCATCAAATACTTGTTTTACTGTTTCCTCTTGATAATCTCTTAATATAATACTCATTCTATTTTCCTTTTATTTTCTACTATATAGTTCTTCCATATATTCAAACAATCTATTGTCATCAAATGTTCTATTTATAGTATCTGATCCCCAACAACCTTCTACAGAATTATATCTTCCACAATAAACTCTTATATCTGGTCCACCAAATGAGCATAATATTTCAACTCCATTTAAATTATCTTCAGTATCAAAACATATTGATTCAATAGATAGTTGTTTATTTATCCATTTAAATATATCTGTTTGTTCATCTTCAAGTTCATTTACTATTGATAATACATTGTTTAATAGTGTCTTTCTTGTATCATTCATTATTCTAGTTTTCCTCTTATATATAATTCTTGTTTATATCTTCTATGTTCACGTATCTGTAAAGTATGTTTTTCTTTATTATAATATTGTTTAGAACCACCATTCTCTACTCTTCTTTGATAGTTTTTCTTTAATTTATTTGGATCCACTATAAATTGAATTAATCTTTTTGATACACCATACATCTTTGATAATTCTCCTTGAGAATAAGCATTGTATAAATTATAAATTAAATAAATCTCATCTTTTTGAGACTTAGTTAATTTAACTCTTCTATCTAATTCTTCAGGTATTTTCTTTTCTATATGCTTATATGGCATTGGATCTCCTTTGTGGTATAAAGTGGTTTATACCACCTTATATTTTTATCTTAATTGTAATATTGGAAAACTTCTAGAATTTATATCACATATTGCCAACAAATCAATTTGACGATATGCTCCCCAATAAATTACAGTATTGTCTCCTTCAATTACCAACATTGCTTTTGAATTTTCTTTATCATTTTCTATAAAATCAATTAGAGCATCCATATCTTTATCTTTATATTCTTCATGAAATTTTAACCAAATTCTATATGCATAATAATAATTTTTATCATTTGTAGTTTTAAAATAATCTGATAAATCATTTTCTTTTAAAATTTGATTTAATTTATCTTTATGTTTTAAATTTACTTTTATAAATATTTCACTTCCATAGCTCATGTTTTTCCTTTATATTTTATTCTTCATGTTCTTGTTTATGACATTCTTTAAATTAATGCCTTTAATGCATGATAATTATTCTTTTCCATTCTCTTTTTATAATCAGGGCATACATTTTTAAATGAACAATAATATTCACATTTATTTGGAACCCCTGTTTTGCTTTTACCATATTCAAATACATTACATTCAGGAATATCTTCTGGATGATCTATCATATGTTGGATCTCGTTTGTTTTATCAATTAATATTTCTTCTACTTCATCATAATTCCAAATACAATCTGTATAATCAATAAAAGCATATTGATTTCCTCTTACTGAAGAACCAGCTTTATTGATTGCAAATAAATATGAATTAGGATATTTATTATCAAATAACCAATTATAAATACTCATGTTTGATACATATGAATCTCTCGATAATACTTTCTTAAATCCTGCACCAGCTAACAATTTAAAATCAATAATTGCTTTATATTCTTCTGATATAAGGTCTGTTTCTCCTGATACAACAAATCCATTGGGTAAAACTTTTTCAACTCTTGTGGCTATCTTAAAATCATTCATAGAACCAAAGATTGAATCTACACCAAGTTGTAATAATGATCCAGCGGTAGAAGCTGTAAAGTCTTTATTATTATCCTGGTCTCCATATTTATATCTAAGATATAGTTGCATTGGTTCTGAATCAAATGATGAAGCACTAATCTTTTTTGTTTCTTTTTCTGTGGATCCAGTATATTTAGTTGCATCTAGCATTGTTGTAATTAGTTTCTCTTTGAGATCCATATATCTATCCTTTTTTGTTTTTGTAATAAAGCAAAATATTTACTTATTATTTTTAAGTTGTTGTTTGTTGATTTCATGTTGTATTTCTTTCATGCATAATTCAATATTCTTTGTAGTAGCTTCTGTATGCAATAGTTTTTCTGCTTTAGTATAACTACTACCTCCTAAAGCTTTTAATGCTTGTAGTTTATCTACTAAATATTTAAGTTGATATATTCTCATCTAATTTCCTTTTATTGTTTATGCGTTTTCTAAATACCATTTTTTTTCTTTTGAATTAAATTTATATATATTTCCTTCAATGTCGCAAGTTGAAAAATGGTATTTAATCATTTTGTTTCTAAACCATTCTGGATATTCAGATTCCATACAATTATCAGTTGCATGAACATTTCTAGATGGTGCATTCCATGGTGAATAATCATGAAATATTAAAGCATTTGCACCAAATGGTACTTTCATTATTTCAGAATTTTTTTTTATATTATTTGAAAAATTACATGTACTTTTTGTATCTCCAGAAATTAATATTATTTTTTCACTATCTCTAATTAGAATTCCGCTTGTTTCTATATGATGAATACCTGAAATTGATTTAAAAGATATATTATCTAATTTATCTATATTGAAAAATGATTCATTATAAACAATATTTGTTTTGTAAATATTAGCTTCAACAAATCTGAATCCTTCCATTTTTTTATTAATTCCATCAAGAAATTTTAATGTATTTTCTCGCCCAATTATAGTAGTTGTTAGTCCATAAGTGAAATATCTATAATATAGAAATGATTTTAAAGATCCTACATGGTCATCATCAAGATGTGAAATAATTACATAAGATATATCTTTTATAATATTTGGTCTATCTTTTTCTAATTCTTTTAATTTTGTAAATACATTATATCCACAATCAAATAAAATTGATTCATTTAATGTATTAATTAAAAATGATGAATTTATCATTTCTGTATCAAATGCTCCTCCACATCCAATTACTTCTATTGATTTAATCATCTACTCTCCTTTAAGTTTGGTTCCTTGATAAGAAGCTTCCATTTCTTGTATAAAAGCTTCATCATCTAATTTATCATCATCATTGTAAAACTTCATTTCATCATAAATAAATTCAGCAAATTCATTTTGTAATTTCATAATATCAAGATTTTGTACATTTGTAGCTTTTACTTTTTCACTATTTAATTCAAAATATAATTTTTCATAATATACATTTTTATTGTCTTGTGACATTTTGTTAATAATATTATAATCTAATAATTTAATTTCATAAATAGTTTCAGCATAATCATATAATACTTTCCATTCTTTTGAATTCCTTGTTGGAAGAGCATTTTTTATTTTAGTTTTATTGATAGGAAATTCAAATAATCCGTTAATTTTAGATTTAAAAACAGTAGATGCATATACTTTTTCTGAAACATTATCTTTTAAAATAAAATCAATATCTGCTTTAAATTTAGATTGCTTCATAAAATCATAAAGTATATTTGAAATATTTAAAGTTTGTTCTTCGTCATCAGTAATTTCATCATCAAGTTTATATGCTTCTAAAGTTTCTTCATTTCCAAGCATTTTAGATAGCATTGAAATTTCATGATTTTCTTTATATGCATATGTTAAACATTTTTGTTTTTCATAAACAATATTATTGTCTTTCATACTTACTGTTCTGTATTCTGAATGTGCAATATATGCTCCACTTCTTGAATTATGAATAATAGACGCAAAGCTTGGTTCTAATCTATTTTCTTTAATAGATCCAAAAGGGAATATAATTCCTGGATTATCTGGATTTTTATCATAATCAGTTCCTGTAAAGGAATCGTATCTCCTTGACACTGAATCACATGGATGTTTATGTATTGATTGTAAATGATTTGATAAAAATTCATAATTTTTAAAATTATATTTATTTTTAATAATTTCAACCATATTTAAAAATGATTTACTTTCTAATAATTCATTTACTTTACTATTATGTAGTGGTTCTAATTGTTTACTTGTATCATCTGTATCATTTAAATTAAAATCAATACGACCTGATGATACTTCTTGTTTATAGTTATAAAATACTGTAGGAATTGATAAATCCATAAAAGAATTATCTGCATATTTAAATCTAATAATTAATGACCAGTAATGTACTTGATATTCGTTTTGTTTTGCTAATGAACCAGTATTTTTTCTAATATTATTAATATCTTCATCATTTACTAATAATATACCTAAATTGGATCCAACTGTTTTATCTGTAATTTTAATTTTTGATTTTGTTGGAATTGTCATTTTAATTGTTTGTTTTTTCTTCATTTTGTTTTTCCTCTAAGATTTCTGCTATTTTATAAATTTCTAATGATTTTTTAATACACATTTTTGCATATTCTAAAGCTCCTGAAGCAATAATTTTTTTATTATATGGAGACAATAAGTTAGCATGATTTAATGTTCTTAAACCTTTTAATGTTGAATTAGATAAGTTTCCTGTACATACACTATGCCAATCTTTATTATGTTTACTCCATGCTATATTACAAGAAATCATTGGTGTTATATGCTGTCCTAAAGCTTCTCCATTAAGTTTAATAACTGATGTTCCATAATAAGGCATAACAATACCTTTTGTAAGTATTTGATGGGCTGATAGATATAATTCATAACTAGAATCTTCTGATTTATCTTTTTTTACTTTATATTCAATATTTGCTAAACCATTATTAAAGCTAGCATTGATAATTTTAATGTCTGAATGTATTTGACTTGATGATAATTTAATAATATTATTAATATTATTTTCTATTAATTCTAAATCTGCTGTTTCTGATTGATATTCTTTTTTACATTTATCTAAACTTTCTTGTGTGCTATATATATAAATTACTATTTTATATTCTTGATTATGCCATTCTGGATATTTATCTTTATCTGATAAAAGCATTGCTGTTACTGGATGAATAGGATTAATGATATTCTTATCATTATCAATTAATAATGCTCCATAAAATAATTCTTCTATTTCATCGATTATTTCATTAATTAAATTGATTGCTTTTTTATAACTTTTAATATTTGTAATTGTAATAATATTATTAGTTACTTCATCAAACAATATATCTGATAAGTGCATTTCAGATGTATATTCTTTTGTAACTATTTGTTCTCTATTTTCAATTAAATTTTTTAAAGCTTCACTTTTTGCTCCAATTCTAATTAACGGAGATCCATCTTTTATAAATTCGTTTATATTATCAATTAAGTCTGTTGGATCCATAGTATTTTTAAATTCTTCTTGTGTATGTTCTAATGTATATTGAAACATTGTTTTATTATTTATGAAATACATTTATTCTCCTTGTTCTTGAATATTATTAACTTGATTTTCATCCATCATTAATCCATTAAATTCCATTTGAAATGAATATTTTCTATCTGTAGGTAATTTACTTTCACCATTAAAACTTCCCTTAGCTACAATTCTATTTTTTTCATCTAAATCATTTTCTTCAGCTAAGAATTCTAAGAATTTAATTGCCATATGCAATTGATTCATAAAAAATTGACTTAATTGAATAATTCCATAAGATTCTACTTGAAGATCTGAATCTTGAGTTGGATTTAAAATTAAAGAAAAATCATTTCCTCCATGAGTTGCTGATAAAAATCTAAGATTATTATCAACTAGCATTTCTCTTGTTTCAATATTAGGAGCACCATAAAAAATATGTTTATTTTTTATATGTTCAACTTCAATTTTAGGTTGTGCATATTCATCTCTTATTGTATATCCATAATTATCATATTTTCTTTTTATATTTATTTGTTTGAAATATTCTTGATCCATATAAATATTAAATTTACTTAAATAAAAACTATTAATATTTATTTTATTTCTTGATAGATATTTTAATTCATTTTTAATTCCATTAATTTTATATGCATGATTTCTTGATATAATTTTATTCATATCTTTTGGAATTCTTAATAAATTTGAAATATCATATTGTTCTTTTTCAAATATATTGATATTTTTAAATAAATTAATAGTGTTTGTCATTTTTGCTATTTCTGATAACCAAATTACTGTATTTGCTACAGAACCACCTGCACCTACAAATGTAATATCCCATTCTTTTCTTTTTACATTTGTCATTAATGCTTTTAGATCTTTTTTTGAATATCCTAATATTCTACATAATTGTTCAATTTCCATTTGTTTAACACCAAACATATTTGCAAACATTGGGTGAATTGCTACTGATGTTTTTGGCAAATTAGCAATATCATTTATATAAACATCGTTCATTTTTCCTGCAACTAATATTCTAGGTACGAATGAATCAATAACTACATTTGATTTACCATTTGATGGTCTATCAAACATTGCATATCTGGTTCTAATCTGATCCGCTAAATATTTATTTACAAAATTAACTTTTTTATTTCTAACATTTGACCAAATTACTTCTTTTTCTGTATTTTCTGTTTCCATTATATTTTCCTATTTTATTAACTTATTAGATCCAACCTTTTTAGATTGGATCTATAAACTAACTTCCTGATTGTGAAGTTGTTTTTAATGATGCACTATCACTAATGCTAACTGAACTATTTGTAGTAGTATCTTTACCTGCAATTTTTGCTGCAATTTTTTGAGCTAATGTTTCTTCTGCCATATTTTACTCCTTAACAATTGATGGTTTAACTAATAATGTTTTAATGATATCTGTATCAATACCTGTTAATTTTACAAGTTCCATCATAATTTTCTTATTAGATGCTAATGAAATATAATCAATTGAAGGATGTTCAATTTTATATCCAAAGACTCCATTTCTAATTACTTGAGTTAATACATAAACCCCTACTGTAACAAGTTGTTCTTTTCGTTTATTGGACATAGTGAGTTTTTGCCACCAAGATAATCTTGATAAGATTACATTTTCTACTAATGTTTCAATATTTTGAAGCAGAATTTCTCCTGTTACAATTTTTCCGTTAAGTTTTGTTTCTTCTGAAACTCTATCGATTGTTTTTTGCATTTCATTTTCCTTTGTGTTTTGTTTTGTATATCTTACATATTCATTAATCGCTTCTTCTGCGACACTTGTTGCGTATGCTTCTGCATCTTCTTTAAATACTATTTGAACATCATCTTCAATTTCGTATTCATTTAAATCATCTACATATAATGTATTTAAAATAGCCATATATGTCTCCTTTTTATTTGTTCTTGATCAAGAGCAATTAAATATTACGAAAAAAGATATATAAAATATATCTACTTTTTTAGCTGAAAAATCTAATTCGTAATATTTTATTAAGTCTTTTAACGTGGATACTTAGCACGTAATTTTAATATCTTGCTTCTTTAATCAATTTTGCATAATTTTCTAAATCAATTATGCTATCTTTATCTTCTGATGTTTCTTTTCTTAGTATTTTTAGAACCAAGAAGAAGTTATCAATATCTTCAATATCTAATTCATCTTTTTTTTCATTTAGTTGAGTTCGCCTTCTTCTATTTCTTAACATATTCATTATATGAAGCATTTCTAATGTAAATATATTATAAGAACCATATTGATTGGATCTATCTTTTAATATTTCTTCTGCTTCACTTAATTGTTCTTCATTCATTTTAAATATCCTTTACAATTTTGTTTTGGTGTTAAATTAGGTGTAAACACTGTCATGGTGATAGGTTTATTTAATTTTTTATTTAGTAATAATTTAAAATTTCTTTTACAATCATTACATATATCTAATTGGTTCCGTTGCCCACAATATGAAATATCTAAATTCATTTTATTCTTTTTCAAATTCATCAGCATAAAATCTGCTACAAACTCCACACTCTTCAGGATAATTTTCATTTGCTTTTGGCTCATGGATACACCCATTGCAAATTTTTTCTTTTTCAAAATCATCATAAATCTTGTTTATTAAAAATTCTACTTCTGGAGTAGTTACAATGTTCTCTACTAAACCATTCCTACTTGCATCTGTACTTGCAATTATTTTAGTTTTTACAGTTAATGCTTCTTTTCTAGTCATCTAACAGCTCCTTATTTTCGTAAAAATTTCCGATTATTTTTATCTCAAATTTTAAATTTTATATCTTCCATTATTACATTGTTTCTTTTTCAATTTTATATTTACTAAGTAAATTAAGTAATTCAGGTTTTAATATTAATTCTTGGGGAGTATTTGTATTTGCTAATATTTGTAATCTATTTTTTATGTCTGTTTCAATTTCATTTAATATTGTTTCATATAGTTCTAAATTATTCATGTGTAAGATCCTCTTTTAATTTAAATAAAATACTTAATGTATATTTTCTATTTTTTTTATATTTCATATTTTTTGGATCCAAAGGTTTCATAAAATAAGTAATAGCATCATCTAGATTAAAATATCTTACTTGATGAAAAGAAGATCCATTTCTTTGTAGTTTGTAATTAATTGATTTTGCTAATCCATTACAAATTGAATTTGCTTTTTTTTCATTTGTTATTTGTTGCAAGTCTGTTTTACAGAATTCTATTTTATTGTTCATTATTTATTCTTTAGTTAAATTATCATATAGTTTTTCTGTAAATACTTGTGGATATAGTTGAGCAAACTTACTATATAAATCTTTTGCTAATTCCCTAATTTCATATTGAGCATGAGATGTTAATCTTAGTTTAAAAAAATCCATCCATGCTTGTAAGTTACCTGAAACTCTCATATTAGTTGAAGTATTCATAGGGAGAACTGCTCTAGCATCTTCTTTTTTTACTTTATTATTGATTAGTTCTTCATATGTTTTAATAGCTTGATCCCAAGATTCTTTCATTAACTCTTGTTGATTTGGATCCAATCCTTCAGGCATAATAAATTGCATTTTATTTGCAGATACATATCTCATAGATTGAACTAAGAAATCTAAATGTTTGGATCTAACTACTTGATCTGAACATGCTCTTGATATGTTTTTAATATCTACTACTACAAATGCAAATCTAAGTACTGCAAGATGTCCATATCCATGAACCAATTGATTGGTAATATCTTTACCTCCATCTTCAATAAGTTTGCTTGCATAACAAATTTTTGCACTTTCTCCAATTATATTTTCTGGTGTATAAGTAATAATTTTAGTTTTCATTTTGTTTATCCTTTTTTAATAAGTTGTGAATAATAAATTCACCTGTATCTTTATTATATTCAGCACATTGTTCTTTAATAAGTAATGTATTCATATTCTTTTTATCATATGTCATTGCTATAACTGAATATACAC
>Ga0256837_1000073_pt1 | contig 91081 bp, 79 predicted proteins | sample 4562384metaG_FD_185976 | JGI IMG/M metagenome (GOLD analysis project Ga0256837, IMG submission 185976) | Hydrothermal vent microbial communities from Guaymas Basin, Mexico - 4561-384 | ecosystem: Environmental > Aquatic > Marine > Hydrothermal vents | place: Mexico: Guaymas Basin | collected...
TGCTCTTTCGCTGTCACCACAAACTGATCATTGAGTCGTTGGATGGTTGTTTTTGACTCTCCCATCAGCTTAGCGAGTCGCTGTTTACTCCCTTTGTGCCAGTTGTGTCCAAACCCAAAGAGAGATCGCCACCAACGGGTATTGTGTGCGATCGCTTTAGCCATCGCCACCTCACGCTCCTGCCACTTCTCAATGAGTCGCTGAGCGAAGAATCCACGCACCTTGAAGTGGACACCTACTACAAGCAGTGCCAACACCCCACCTGCGATCATACGCCCTGTAGCCTCTAGCTTGCTGAGGATACCAAACTCCACCTCTACCCCACCCACGATCGCAAGTAGTAGTACCAGTAGTACCAACTCTGTCTGTAGCACACGCCCTCTCCATCCTACAAGCTCTTGACGCAGTTGCGGTATCTGCTTCTCTTTAATCTCTCGTGCAAAGTTATCGAGTGACTTGATGATACGGTAGGCTCTCTCTACATTGACTTTGTCCATACGCTCCAAAATGCGTGCGAGATCGATATCCTTTTTGACGCGTAAACGCTCCAGAAGAGCAGGGTTTTCAGTTGCTTCAGAAGCATTTTCACTATAGATACTAAAGAAGTTCCCTGAGACTAACCCCTCTTTGGAGAGGGCGCGTTGCCACGAGGCGATCACCTCCTCTAGGTTATCCTCTTTGGCAGTGGTATCAATCTGATTGAGGATATAGAGTACCTTATTGGCATCACGATGTGCTATCGTAGAGGAGACCAGATGCTCTAGGGTATCACGCATCGCACCAGGCTCAGGGTGTCGTGCATCAAAGAAGATAAGTACCAGATCGGACATCTCTACCATATGGCTGGTGATACGCAAGATTCCATCGCGTTGAGAATCGGCATCAAACCCTGGAGAGTCTATTAGGATCTTTCCTTTGATGGCAGGAGATTGGATACTTTTGAGTTGTAAGTAGAGATTGACCCGCTCACCCTCTCCCACATCGACCTTATTGATCTCTTCACTAATATTGTAGAAAGGGAAGCGTGGATCGGCATCGAGTGCAAGCCCTGGGAGTGTCACTGGCTCCTCACTCTTCCCATAACAGATCACCGTAAACTTATCATCAATCGCTTGGTTTCCACTCTGCTGAATGGGTGCCCCCATATACTCATTGATAAAGGTCGATTTCCCTGCGGAGAATGTACCCAATACCGAAATCATCGGCCACCATGAGATGTGACTGGTATAGGTCTCATCCCGCTCCATTAACCCTACTTTGTGGGCAATCTGATCAAGCTTTCGATACTCATCTATTACATTTAGTAGTACTGGGTTCTCTTCGGAGAGATACTCTTTGAGTTTTCCATATCGTTCTTCAGGCATCATGATTCAATCCTCATCTAAAATGCTATTATTATAGCGAATCGATGTTAACTTTCCCCGCATATGGCTTTGAGCATCGTAAAGTAGTGAGTTCATATTGGCTTAATAGAGCTATATTATCCTCCCATACCCTAGAGACAGTGGTATATGATAACCAATAGCGTATCAAAGATGATCAAGCCTTACGACGCATCACGATTGCCAGAGCCTTAGCCCCTACCCAAACATATCTGAGAGAACCACCCCACTCTCTACACTATGGGTGGAGAGTGTCCCAAAGACCGCCTCCCCAAGCCCCTGCTGTTGCCACTCCAAGAGTGTTGAGTAGATTTTGAGCATCGAGGTCTTCCCTTCAATATCAGCATTTTTAACATCAAGGTAGGGCTTCTCACTCTCAGGGAAGAGATCCCCATAGAGTCCCCCCTTCTTGATCGCCCCACCCATCACAAGAACAGTGTTTCCTCGACCATGGTCATTACCATGATCCCCATTGCTCTTATGCTGTCGCCCAAACTCTCCTGAGAAGACGATAAGCGTATTCTCATAGAGTGCCGTATCAATTGCATTGAGAGAATCAACAAGGGCATGAAAACCTCTATTTTCACCAAACATATCCTCATACTTTGGCTCAATTTGATTGCGTAGGTTTTTATGACTATCCCACCCATTGACCTCCATACTCATCAGACGCATATCAAAGATATCCTGTGTTACAAAGCTATCATACACCGAGCCAATCTCTGTCGCAAGGTAGTGTGAGTGCAATTTATCGATATGGTTGGCTTCACTCAGATTGAGGATCTTTTGTGGGATAGGATTGGCATCGAGTCGTGTTTTGACTTGTCTGCCAAAAGTACGGAGCCTCTGCTCATGTTGCATCGCTTTGTAGTAGGGGCTATTTGTGGGGATGCTACCTCGTTTTGCCTCATAGTAGCTCTTCAATGCCCGACTCATAATCGCATTTTCACTATACTTGTAGCTACTCGATCCACTGTCCAGATCTGCTTGTGTATCATACTCATAGAGTCCCACTTCACGGCTCTCATAGTTATTGACCACACAACTGTTGTCGTGTCGTTGTATATCAGTAGGGTGTGGACCATTACAGAGCAGTCGAACTTCACTTGTCACAGAGACAACCGTCTGTTTGAGTCCACTCGCAGCCCTCCCCATCCATCCACTCACATCTTGGTTGTAGGGACTGCTATTCATATTGCCACTCTCTATCATCAGTTTGGCATGGTGGTGGTTTCGGTTGGTAGAGCCAATCGCATTACTGATAATAGCCACGCGTCCCTGCGCTATCTCACTCTTGAGCCATGAGGCTTGTTTAAGTATGCCACACTTCACCCCATCAATCTCAATCTCGTCATAGTAGTTACGATAGACCTCTTTGAGTTCTGTTGCCGTAGAGACCCTAAAGAGTGATGCACGAGCACTCCAAAACTTCGCCGCATAACTCTCCGCATCATTATTGCTACTCTCATAGGCAGGGACGATAAGGTGCCTAAAGTCAGGTCCTCCATCAAGCATCACATGGATCAGCGTCTTGGGTGTAGTCGTCGTCGATCCAGCCCAGAGTGGAGACCCCATACCACTCAAGCCCAATGCCAATGCTGTGCGTGTTGATAGTCTAATAAAATCTCTTCGTTGCATACTATTTTCCCTCCTGTGCATAGATATAAGGTGTCGCTACAATAAAGGCGATCGCCCTTCCAATATTACGATTGGCCTTTCGTCTCTTGATGATATCACTACTCTCAAGATCCATGGTCGCTACCGCTCCATCCTCTACCAACATCTTGATTTTTGTATCGTTGGTGAGGGTATCGAGGGTATAGGTCTCTAGTGGTTTATCCTCATCGATAAAGAGTGCGAGATCTTTTCCATTGAGCAAGGCGACAAGGTGTGCTCTCTCCAACAAACCATAGTTTTTGAGTCCATCAGAGATAAAGCGAAGCCAGAGCCACTTGGCAACCTCATCGACACGATAGGATTGCGTCTGACTACTAGAGATCAGCTTCGCCCAATCCTTCTCCCAAGTCGACTCATAGACCCCATTGGCATCTTTGATACACTCATTGTTACTATTTCGCTTACAGGTGTAGTAGCGTGTATAGCTATAGGGCTTGGCACTACGATTGTAGGTGAGTCGGAAGATATTGGCATTGTCTGATGCCTCAATCGCCGTCTGATGCCCAAAGACATCGTGGATAGGTCTAAAGAGGCGTATCTCCTCTTTGGACATATACAAAGTAGGGTCATAGTAGAGGTGTTTGAGGTCACTATTATCGACAATCATCTTATTGGCAACACGCATATTTCTCTGTATGGTACTCTCATACTTATAGCGTCTACTACTATGAAAATCTGTAGAGATTGCATACGCCCACAAAAAGGGCAAAAGTTTCTTAGGTCGCATCTGCTTCCAGCTACTCTGTATGCGTGCGATGGTAGCAGGCTGAAGATTGTCATCTGCAAAGTGTCGGATGATCATCACAGGGAGATTTGCCAAGCTCTCACTATGGAGGATATCGACCTTGGCAATCGCATCGATCTTCTCTTTGGCATCTGCTCCTGAGATGGTGTGGTGGAGTATCTCTAGGTCTGCGGTATAGTGATAGTCCGTCCCAAAGGTGATCTCTGTATCAGGTCCTCCCTCACTCGTAGCGTGCCAATGGGCTTGCATATCAGTCAAAGCTCTTGCGGTATTGGGGATAGAGGTCTCCTCATGGTAGGTGTGGTTGTAGTCACCCAACACCCCAAAAAAGAGCTGATGATACTCCCGAGCAAAATCCTCGTTCCCTCTAAAGATACCACTCTTATACTGATTGCGGTTGTGTCCATACTGATAGGCAATCGCAGCATTTTTTGCCCCTTGGGCGATAACACTCTCATAGTTTTGATTGGCGGTGAGAGCCTTCATAATCGCATCATAGTGATGAAACATCGGGAGAGGATAGACCCCCGCATTACGATTGGCAGACATATGGTAGTTACTCTCCCAGACCCCTAGCTTGTAGAGAAAAGGGTTAAGCCCACGCGTGAGTGTCGAGAGTGCCCAGCTCATAGAGTTGGAATCCCAACGAGTCGTCTCATAGTATTTGCGTAGCTCTTTATCCAAGAAGTTCTTACTATTATCACTATTCCAAAACTCCGACATCTTCTCCAGTGAGAGATTCGCAGGGATAGGATCACGAGTCGGAGAGAGTAGTGGATTGGAGACATCAAAGGTCAACATCTGCACAATCGCACTCGATGCGGGCATCCCTGCCCACGCTTTGATCTGTGCATCACTACTATGCCCACCATAGGCAAAGGTATCAAGCACCTTGCGTACAGCTAGCTCATCCCACACCTCATCACTCACTTCAGTAAAATCCAGTGTAGAGAACGAGACCAGTGTAGTACTCGTCACACTCACCTCAAAAGTGATATTGGCGACATCAGAGAGGGTAAAGGCGATCAGCGTAATCGTTGCACTCCCTACCCCACTACTCTTATTGGCAGCAGTAAGTGTGATCACCCCTGATTGGGTCACATTTGCCTCAATCAGACTCCTATCACTACTCTCAATATAGAGATGATAGGAGTCACCATCCCGCTGTGTCACCTTCGCTTGGATCGTTACAGGAGCAAAAAACTCCTTTAGACTCTGATTGGCAATCGGCTCAATCGTCAAAGTAGAAGCTGTCGGCGTACTACCCCCACCCCCACTACTACCACACCCACCTAACATCACTACCATAGAGATAGACAAAAATATCTTAACCCAAAATCGCATATGCACTCCTTATCATATCTAGTTGATAGAGTATAGCCAAATTTGATAAGTCATGTCAGAAAGTAGTGAGAATTAGAAGAGGAAGAGAAAAAAAAGCGATAAATAGAGAAAATCACCCAAAAAAGTGACAACCTTACGACACACAAGGGTAGTAGAGATAGGTGCAACGATAAGCCGGGTTTTGTCGTGGGTAGTTATTTATCTAGGCGTATGGTTGCCCATACGCTCAAGCGAAGTGTGAATGCTGATCTAACAGCTTGCAAGGCTTATACCATACACTTCTTGCTGCGAACAGGGTTTACCTAGCTACCTATGTTACCATAAGCACTGGTGGGCTCTTACCCCACCCTTTCACCTTTTACCACCAAGGTGGTTTTCATACTCTCTGTTGCACTTGCCCTCAGATTACTCTGGCCATCTGTTAGATGGAGTCCTGCCTTGCGTGCAGCCCGGACTTTCCTCTCGTAGCAATAGTGCTACCAGCAACTACCTATTGCACCTATGCGATTATAGCCAAAAATAGCTAATGAACCTCTAAGGCTCTACTCACACTGTGTCACAATCGCTGCGACAAGATCGATGAAGACAGACGCGGTTCTATCATCGATATCTTCATCAATGACAAGTGAACGGAGCTCTTTTTCGTGAAGATCTGCCAAATCTCTCTCTTCAAGCATCTTCTCTGCCACTGCCAAGCGTCTAAAGACCTTCTCTAGCTCTTGCTCTACGATATTTTGGTTGGCTGTTTTGGCGATCTCAAAATAGCTCGATTGGGGTGAACGACCCCAAAAGTCTGTTCTGGCATCTTCATACTCTTCCTCTTCTTCTCTATAACTGCTCATACGAAATCCTCTATTAATTTTTGGATATTATAACCAAAGAGTCACAAGAATTGATATGGAACGAGAAAGAAAAGTAAAAAAGTGGGTAGGAGGGTAGAGAGGTATCACACGGGGGGGAGAGTATAGCCTACAAGAGACTATACTCCTAAGCAACGGAGTCCTATTTCATAGACTCTTTTGCATATTTTTCACCTAGTTCATACGCGATCAAGTTGATCTCATGTACTTTTTTAGGTACTTTACTCAACATTGTATCGATAAGTACTTGTTTATCAATCGCTTCCATATAGGTATTTGCGATAGCCAATGCAACCACAGATTGTGTAATTACATTTCCTACCTCTTCTTTAGCGATAGTAATAATAGGTATCTCAACGATATTCCATTTTTTTCTATCCTCTTCTGTAGGTGTTACCAAGTTTGGCTCGATGACGATTGTCCCACCAGGTTTTACCCCATTTTTAAAAGATTGGTATGATACATTCGCAACCGAAAGCATAAAGTTTACTTCCCCATCATTTGCATAAGGGTAGTAGATCTCTTCATCATCAAGTTGGATATCAACAACCGTTGGACCACCACGCACTTGTGATGTATAGGTCGCTGTTTTGAGTCCAAAACCACCAGTTTTGATCTTCGCAGCTGCAAAGATCTCACCAGCGAGAAGAACACCTTGTCCACCAACACCCGTAAATCTCATTAATGTTTTAGCCATGATGTTCGCTCCTTATATTTTTTTCTCAAAGTCATCTTGAGTGATTTTAGCTCTCTCACCCTGATGTACTTTTCGGATCTCTGCATACATATCACAGTACTCATCTGCCTCTGTGTCTTGTTTCAAGATACCTGTAGGAAGAAGGTTGAGTTGCTCCTCTGGGCTGAGTGTATCATACTTCTTTTTAGAAACAGTGATACTATCGATCCAGTCAAGGTTAGCCATAGCAGAGTTCATTTTATTCTTTCTACCAAGGTTGATATGGCAGTTTGAGAGTGCTTCAACCAAGGCAAAACCTTTATGTTGCATCGCCTGAACAAGGACTTTTTCAAGTTTCTTAGGAGAGGTAACACTCTCTCTTGCGACAAAGGAAGCACCTGATGCGATTGCAAGCTCACAGGTATCAAAAGTAGGATCGATGTTACCCGCTTTTTGAGAGACTGTCCACATACCTTTTGGTGTTGTTGGAGAGGTCTGAGAGTTGGTCAAACCATAGATGAAGTTGTTGATGATAATCATAGTGATATCGATATTTCTTCTACATCCATGAATCGTGTGGTTACCACCGATTGCGAGTGCATCACCATCCCCTGCTACACAGACAACATACTTATCTGGGTTAGCCAACTTGATACCTGTAGCGTATGCTACAGTTCTACCGTGTGTAGTATGGACTGTGTTAAAGTCAACATAAGAAGAGAATCTTCCTGAACATCCAATACCTGAAACAACACACATATCATCTTGCTTGATACCAAGCTTATCTACAGCACGGATGAATGACTTAAGGATAACTCCATCACCACAACCCCAACACCATAGTGTTGGCATCTTCTCTAGTCTTAAATATTTATCGTAATTAAATGCCATATTAGAATACCTCTTTTACTTTAGTAACAATTTCATGTGGAGAGATGGCTCTACCATTTACCTTATAAAGACCTTCGAGATCAAGTCTACCTGAAGCTCTCTCTATCTCTTCTGTATACTGTCTGATGTTTAGCTCTACAACTAGAACATTTTTGATCTTATCTGTCATCTCTTTGATGCGTGTTGCGGGAGATGGCCAGAGTGTAATAGGTCTAAAGAGTCCTGCTTTGATACCATTTGCTCTGAGATGTCTAATCGCCTCTTTAGCTGCCAATGATACAGAACCATACGCGATGATAAGGACTTCACCCTCTTCACCTGTCAAGTCATCACACATAAACTCTTCATTTGATTCGATCTCATCTTGATGAGCCATTACTTTATCTTCAAGTCTCTGGATCAGTTTTCTACAAGTCTCAATCTCTTCTGTTGGGAAACCATTTTTATCATGGTGAAGCCCTGTATAGTGATATCTATACCCTTCAAACATTGGATTAAGTACAGCTGGCTCAGTCGCTTCACACTCATAAGGGAAGTACTCGTCTGCTGGACCATCAAAAGTCTTTCTAGGTACGATACCCGCTTCGACCTCTTCTACGGTTGGAAGTTCTGCTTTACCATGCATATGTCCGATTGTCTCATCAAGGAGTACAATAACAGGTTGCATAAATCTATCAGCAAGGTTGAATGCTCTGACAGTCTCCGTATAACACTCTGCTAGATTACCTGCACAAAGTGTGATAGATCTGTAGTCACCGTGAGATGGGTTAGAAGCTTGCTTGATATCTCCTTGAGATACACGCGTTGGAAGACCTGTTGATGGCCCCCCTCTCATAACATTGACAAGTACCAATGGTACCTCTGCCATCTGAGCCAAACCGAGGTTTTCTGCTTTAAGTGATACACCAGGTCCTGATGTCGCTGTCAACGCTCTAACACCACTCATCGCTGCACCGATAACACAACAGATCCCTGCAATCTCATCTTCCATCTGAATCGCTGTTCCACCAACCTTTGGTAAAAGATCAGAGATAACATGCATTACTTCACTAGATGGAGTGAGGGGATACCCTCCAAAAAATTTACATCCAGCATCTACCGCTGCTAATGCTGATAATTCGTTACCAGTAGATATTACTTCTCTAGTTGCCATTAGTTCTCCTTATACTCTGTAGGTAGTCTATACCCATTGTTTACTATTGCCTCTTGTCTCGCTTTAGAAACATCAGTGAGTTTAGCAAATTTAAACTCTTTCTTCTCTGCTACATAGATAGCAAAGTCTGGACATGAGAGTTCACACTCATTACATCCAATACATGCCTCTGGTGCAATCACACTAATCATCGCTCCCAAAGTTGAAGTTGGTTCTTGTTGCATAGAAAGCACACCTGCGGGACAAGCGTCCACACAAATATCACATGCTTTACATCTAGCCGTATCTACCCATACCGGAGTATTCTCAGGAGCTACTACTGCTGCCATATTTTCCCCTTTTTATTTGTTAAAATTAAGTGAGATTTACCATTCACTATAAATGAGAATACCAAACTTTCAATAATGGGGCTATAAATAAGATGGTTTTATTCGTCCCATAAGTGGTGTTGTTACCTTTTGAAGCAATCAAAGAGGTCTATTTTTACAGCGGAGAATCAGAAAGAATATCTAGGAGAATAGAAGGGGGGAACTCTATTGCTACAGTGTGGGAGAACTACCCACATTGTAGCGTTGTGACTACGCTTTTTTAGATAAAACTTCTTTAATCGCTTTACCAATCTCAGCAGGAGAGACGACGACTTTGACACCGACTGCCTCAAGTGCTGCCATCTTCTCAGCAGCAGTTCCTGCACTACCACTAACAATCGCTCCAGCGTGACCCATAGTCTTACCTTTTGGTGCGGTTTGACCTGCGATGAACGCAACCACTGGCTTGGTGATCTGCTCTTTGATAAGCTTGGCTGCTTGAATCTCAAGATCTCCACCAATCTCACCAATCATTACGATCGCTTCCGTCTCAGGATCCGCCTCAAACATGGGCAAAATCTGCTTATAAGAGAGACCAATGATTGGATCTCCACCAATACCTACCGCTGTCGTGATACCATACCCCTCATTACAGACTTGGTTTGCTCCCTCATAGGTGAGTGTACCAGACTTAGAGATAAGTCCTACATTCCCTTTTTTGAAGATCATACCAGGCATAATACCAATCTTACACTCCTCAGCCGTGATAACACCTGGACAGTTTGGTCCAATAGTCATCATCCCATGCTTTGTTGCATGTGCTTTTGCCATCTGCATATCTTTGACAGGAGCTCCCTCAGTGATAATAACCGCTAGCTCAATACCCGCTTCTGCTGCTTCCATCACTGCGTCCCCTACAAATGCAGGGGGTACAAAAATCATACTTACCGTAGCACCTGTTGCCTTGACCGCTTCACTTACGGTATTGAAGACAGGTTGACCAAGATGCTCTTGCCCCCCTTTGTTAGGTGTTACACCACCCACGATATTGGTACCATACGCAATACACTGCTCTGCGTGGAAAGTTCCCTCTTTACCTGTAAAACCTTGTACGATAACTTTGCTATCTTTGTTTACTAAAATTGACATCTCTCTACTCCCTTACGCTTTTGCCGCAGCTTCGACTGCTTTTGCTGCACCATCACCTAGATCATCACCTACAATCAAGTTGGCGATATTGGCACCTTTAAGAATCTCTGCTGCTTCTGCGGCATTGGTTCCATCAAGTCTGACAATCACAGGGACATTCACATCAGTGATTTTTGTCGCTTCAATAATCCCGTTGGCGATACGATCACATCGTACAATCCCACCAAAGATATTGACAAAGATCGCTTTAACATTTGGGTTTTTAAGGATGATTTCAAATCCTTTTGCCACTGTCTCAGCATTGGCACTACCCCCAACATCGAGGAAGTTCGCAGGCGTACCACCCATATGGTTGATTGTATCCATTGTACCCATCGCAAGACCCGCACCATTGACCATACATCCGATCTCACCATCGAGTGCAACATACGAAAGACCATATTTTGCTGCCTCTACTTCATCCGCATCCTCTTCACTCAAATCACGCATCGCAGCGATCTCTGGCTGACGACCGAGTGCTGAGTTATCAAAGCCCATCTTACCATCAAGTGCTAAAAACTCACCAGAACCTGTACGCACCAATGGGTTGATCTCGATCATCTCTGCATCATTTTCCATATAGAGTTTGAAGAGTTTCTGTGCAAAGGAGATGATATTTTTCTGCTCTGCTTTGTCTGTGATACCAAGACCAAAGGCAAGCTCTCTACCGTGGAATCCTTGGAACCCAATCGCAGGGTCAACAGGAACCGTGATGATCTTCTCAGGTGTATTCTCAGCCACATCTTCGATATTCATCCCACCCTCAGTTGAAGCCATAATCAACGGCATCTCTAGTTTTCTATCGAGTACCACAGAGAGGTAGAACTCATCTTTGATATCCGCACCATCTTCGATATAGAGCTTCTGTACCAATTTACCCTCAGGGCCTGTTTGGTGTGTGACCAGTGTCATACCAAGAATCTCATCAGAGAGCTCTCGTACTTCTTCAAGTGATTTAGCGAGTTTTACACCCCCACCAAGACCACGACCACCTGCATGAATTTGAGCTTTGACAACCCAGATAGGTCCGCCCAACTCTTTAGCAGCCTCTACTGCTGCATCAACACTCTCCGCCATTATACCTTTTGGTGTAGGTACACCATACTTGGCAAAAATCTGTTTTGCCTGATACTCATGAACATTCACTTAGTACTCCTTTTTTAACAATAAGTTACGCCATTATACGCCTAGGCGTACTAATATTGGGTTAATTGAATTACTCTAAAGAGGGATTTTAAAAAAGTGGTAAATTTTTACACAGTATAGAAGAGAAATGCACCACAAAAGTGGTACATCTGAAAAGAAGATAGGGTCAAAAGCTGTAACCCTACTCCATTGTATTAGGCGAAAAACCCATTGGACTCAAGGATCTCAATCCCCTCACGAATCGACGCAACAGAGCGAGCAAACTTCTCTTTGGTTGGCTCATCTAGCTCCAACTCGATAATCTCCTCAACCCCTTGACTACCAAGCACCACAGGTACCCCAACAGTCACATCACTATAGCCATACTCTCCATCAAGCAGTACAGACGAGGGCATAACGATCTTACTATCATCCAAGATCGCCTCAACCATCACAGAGATTGCACGACCTGGAGCGTAGTAGGCAGAGGTTCCTAGATACTTCACAATCTCCGCTCCCCCCTCTTTGGTGCGTGCGATAATATCTTCCATATCTTTTTGACTGATGAGTTGATTGAGGGGTACCCCTCCTACAGAGGAGGTCTCAGGCATCGGGATCATATGCTGTCCATGATCTCCAATGATCATCGCTCTCGTCTGTCCTGAACCATAACCTACCTTTTGGTGGATCTGATACGCCATGCGTGACCCATCCAAGGCACCCGCCATACCGATGATACGCTTTCGATCCCACCCTGTCATCTTGTGAATCACATAACTCATCACATCGAGCGGATTGGAGACACAGAGGATAATCGCATCAGGAGAGTACTTTTGGATATTGCCGACGACATCCTTCATAATCTTTGCATTGATCATCAGTAGATCAGCGCGTGTCATCTCACTGCGTCGAGGTACTCCTGCGGTAATGACGACAATATCACACCCCACCAAACCACTCGCATCCTCTACCGCGGTGACGATCGTACTGTGTCTTGAGTAGTTGGTTGACTGCCCAATATCGAGTGCCTTTCCTTTGGCTACATCAGGGGCGATATCGTAGAGTACGACCTCATGACATGTTCCCATCATCGCCAAGCTATACGCAGCCGTAGCTCCTACAAATCCCGCACCTACAATTCCTACTTTTCTACCTACCATCACACTGCTCCTTTATTTGAATCTGCTATTCTACTTCACTTCCAAGCCAAAAGTAAAGCCACTTTTTACTTTTTCTATCAATTCAGGCAAGACATCCTCATATTCACCCACCAAACCAAAGTCCGCATTGGCAAAAATCGTCTCATTGGCGTTGTGGTTGATTGCGATAATCGTCTCCGACTCTTTGATCCCTGCAATATGCTGTACCGCACCAGAGAGACCCACAGCGATATAGATTTTGGGGCGTACGGTCTTACCTGTCTGACCAATCTGGCGTGCATACTCCGCAACTCCCTCATCGACCATCACACGCGAACACGCCCACTCTGCTTTGACACCTTGGGCTTTGAGACTCTCAGCGAGTTGCTTGATCATCTCCATCCCATCAGCTGTCGTACCACGCCCCCCTGCGATGATAATATCCGCACTATCGAGTGATGCCAAGCCACCCTCACCACGCACTGTCTTGATAATCTCAGAGGCAAATACCTTCTCCTCTAGTGTCGGTGTGAAGTGGCTTACCACCCCTTGACGACTTTCATCAGCAGAAGGAACCTCAAAAGTCCCTGCTCTAGCAGTCGAGATTTGAGGACAGACAAAGCCCAAAATGGTCGCAAGCTTACTCTCTCCATAGGTAGGTCGTCGTGACTCTAGTATCGGGGCATAAATACGCTTCTCTTTACGGCTGATATACTCACCAATCTCTAGTGCCGTACAGTCTGCTGTCACCCCACTAGAGGTCTTGACCCCTACGCGTGGAGCCAACTCACGCCCTGCGGTACTCGCTCCAAAGAGGGCAATCTCAGGCTTACGCTCAGCAATCACCTCGGCAAAGATCTCTGCAAATGGCAAGATCAGGTACTCTTGGAGTCTAGCGTCCTCCACGACAATCACCTCATCACTTCCACGCGCGATCAACGCACTTGCCAACCCCTCAACCTCATGCCCTATCAACAGTGTAATCACCTTGGCATCGAGTGACTTTGCCAACGATACCGCAGGAGTCAATAACTCAAATGAGGGCTGTGTAATCTTCCCATTGGCGACCTCGGCCCAGGTAAGCACCCCACTCGCTCCCCCTCTAAAGTCCACCTCTTCAAATCCCTCGGGTCGTTTTTTGGCTTTTTTGACTTTTGCTTCTTTGGCTTCAATGGTGTTTTTACCTGAAGCGATACTCTGAATAAACGCCTCCACATCCCCATGCTCTGTCATCTTAGCAGGAGCTCTCTCACTCTTGATATTGGTCACTTTAGCGACAATCGTAGGTGAACCACTCAACCCAATCTTCTCATCACTCAGGTTGATATCCTCGATACTAAAGGTTGTAAACCTACTCGCTTTTGCTTTGATTGTCCCACTGAGTGATGCACGGCGAGGAGGGATACCTGTCGGTGTAAAGGAGAGGGCACACGGTGTCGGCAGACGCATCATTTGATAGCCCCCTTCGATGATCCGTTTTGCCTCTACTTTTCCCTCTGTAAGGGTAGCCGTCTCGATGAAGGTTGCTTGGGGGATACCCATATTTTCAGCGACCTGAGAGGGGACATGAGCAGTATCTCCATCACTGGTCTGTCGTCCCGCCACGATGATATACTCCTCATCCTTACCCGCACCAAAGCCCAAGTGCTTCAACATCGTAGAGATCGCCAACCCTGTCGCATAGGTATCTGACCCTCCAAGCTTTCTATCACTCAGTAGATAGGCATCATCATACCCCATCGCCAACGCATTTCGTAGTGACTCCTCAAACGACGGAGGTCCCATAGAGCAGACGATGAGTCGTGCTTCAGGGTTCTCACGCTTCATCTGAAGCCCTGCCTCTAGGGCATAGCTACAATCTACATTGATGATAGACTTCGCCTTTGTTCTATCCATTAAACCATCATCACCCATTCGCATCTCCGATGGAAGTGGCACCTGCTTCATTAAACTGATTATTGTCATACTCTTCCTTTATCTCTTTTCTCTCTACGCTCTCTAAGAGGTGTTGCTCCCTCTCTACTCAGACTCTTACATATAACGATACTCAGGTCCATCTCCACCATAAGGAACACTCCAAGTAATCCCCCCAAGTGGGGATTTGATATCGCAGCTCTTACAGTGGACACAGTTTTCTGCGTGGAGTCGTAGGGACTTGACCCCCTCTTTGTCCTCATGAAGCTCATAGACCTCCGCAGGACAGAAGGAGGCTTCAGACAAGCCATACGCTTCGATATTCTCTTTTTGAAACTGAGCTTTATTGTTGATACGCAAGTGGACAGGCTGTACCTCATCGTGCATCGCTTTGGAGTAGAAGACACTGGTGACTTTATCAAAGGTACGCTTCTTATCAAAGTGGAGTTTACCCTTAAACCGCTCCGCAAAAGGTACCCCTTGATACGCCTCAGTCGTCTGAGTCTCATCACAATCAGCATGAACAGGTGGGACAAGCAGACACGCACCACCCGTCACAAGTTGAACTCCCATCTTGAGTCCCCCTACGATCATTCCCTCTTGCATCACCGCACGCATATTACGCACGGGGTAGAGTTCGGTATAGATACTACTAGCGTTGACTCGCGTCTCATATCCCGCAAGCATCTGCTTACTTGTATCCTCTGCCAAGAGTGCCTCTACGGCTGTCTCTCCTGCACAGATACCTGAACGCACCGCAAGGTGTACCCCTTTGAGTCGTGCAGTAGTGAGGAATCCAGCACTATCTCCTACGATCATCAAGTTCTCATCATAGTAACGAGGAAGTGCGTTCCATCCCCCCTCAGGGAGTGTCTTGGCACCAAACTCAAGGATCGATCCCCCCTCCAAAAACTTCGCCACATAGGGGTGGGTTTTCCATATCTGCATCGCAGCGTGTACATCAAAGCTAGGGTCTTTGTAATCAAGCCCGACAACCAACCCTAAGGCTACACGACTCTCACTCAATCCATAGATAAAGCCTCCACCAAACTCAGACTTATCTTGGAGCGGGTAGCCAAAGGTATGATAGACCGCCCCCGCTTCGATCGTTCCCTCAGGGACTTTCCAGATCTCTTTGACACCGAGTGAGTAGATTTGTGGATTTTTCCCGATATCGAGATTGAAGCGATTAACGACCTTTTTGGTGAGACTTCCGCGTGTCCCCTCTGCGAGGATGACGAGCTTTGCTTCGACCGTAGTACCCGCTTGGTAGTTCTTCTGCTTGACGCCCTCATGGTCGACACCTGTATCTTTGAGCTTCACACCCGATACGCATCCCGCTTCATTGTAGAGCATCTCATCAACTGCAAACCCACTATAGACCTCTACACCCTTCTGTTTCGCAATCTGAGCAAGGTATTGACAGATAGCCCCCAAAGAGGCGGTGTAGTTTCCTTCATTGCCCATATAGGGAGGGTGAAAAGGAAGTACCATCTCTCCCTCTTCACTGAGCTTTGCCACACTATCGGTGGTGACTTTGGAGTCAAATGGCACCCCCGCATACTCCTCTGCACTCAAAAGCGACTCAAAGACCTTGGGACGGATAACAGCACCAGAGAGGATATGTGAGCCGACCTCACGCCCCTTCTCTATCACCATGATACGCTTCTCTTCTCCCGCCTGCTTCAACCGATTTGCCATCTCAATCGCTGTCGCCAACCCCGCAGGACCCGCCCCAACAATCACCACATCACGCTGTATGATATCTGTCTTATCCATATTCACCTTTCATCTATAATCTGATGCTCTCCTCTTCTGCCAAGAGCATTTTGAACTCCATCTTAACACAGTTAGGGAGGACAAATCAATGATGTTGATAATTATCATAAGTTATTTTTTGTTTTGGTTACTATGGGAACAACTCCAGAGCGTAAAAGTCTCTAGCAAGAAGAGGGGTGGAGCAAAATCAGAGAAGAGAGGGGGCAATCCCCTCTGTTAGGCGTGTGGGTTAGTTTTTGACCTCATACTGCTCTCTACCCATCTGATAGAGATCATTACCATAGGTATCATTGATGACCGTCACAGGAAAATCCTTCACGGTAATCTTACGCACCGCTTCGGGTCCTAGCTCAGGGTAGGCGATCACCTCCGCAGAGGTGATCTTCTTGCCAAGTAGTGCACCCGCACCCCCTGTCGCACCAAAGTAGATCCCATCATAGGCAACACACGCATCTTTAACCCCTTGGTCGCGTTTCCCTTTACCAATCATCCCCTTGGAGCCATTTTTGAGCATCGTAGGAGAGAAGGTATCCATACGGTAGGAGGTCGTAGGACCTGCACTCCCGATAGGATCTCCTGGCTTAGGAGGCGTTGGTCCAACAAAGTAGATAATAGACCCTTCTAGATCAAAAGGAAGCTCCTCACCCGCCTCGATGAGTGCCACAAGCTTTTTGTGGGCAGCATCGCGTGCGGTAAAAATCGTACCATTGAGTAGTACCGTATCACCCGCTTTGAGTTGTTTGGTATCTTCTGATGTCAGTGGTGTGGTTAAAGTATAATTTGCCATCGCTACGCTCCCTTATAGTGTGATATGTGTATGTCTTGATGAGTGGCACTGTACATTGACAGAGACAGGTAGTGACGCGATATGACAAGGGTTAGACTCGATATGTACCGCCAACGCTGTCTTCGTTCCTCCCATACCCATCGCACCGATACCAAGGTTGTTGATCTCTGTGAGCATACGCGCCTCAAGCTCTGCCATCTCAGGATCAGGGTTGGTAGTCTCTAGGTCTCTAAAGAGGGCATGCTTTGAGGAGATACACGCCTTCTCAAAAGTCCCTCCGATACCTACCCCCACGGTGATAGGAGGACAAGGGTTCCCCCCCGCATCAGAGATCACCTCTTTGACATAGGCGACGATACCATCTTTGCCCGCTGCGGGTGGAAAGACTCTTGCACGAGAGACATTCTCACTCCCCCCACCTTTGGCAGCGTACTCGATATCGATCTTATCTCCTGCGACAATATCGAAGTGGATAATCGCAGGGAGGTTGTACCCTACGCTATCTTTGAGATTGGCACGACTAAAAGGCTCACAAGTAGAGGCACGAAGGTACCCCTCTCGATACCCCTCTTCTGTCCCTTTATTGATCGCATCTCTCAGGAGTCCCCCTTTGATGCGTACCTCATCCCCTACCTTCACAAAGAAGACAGCAAGCCCTGTATCTTGACAGAGGGGGCGTTTCTCATCTTTGGCGATATTGGCATTCTCAAGGATCTGACGAATCACCTCTTTACTTACAGGAGATTTCTCCTCCTCCATTGCTTGTGCCAACGCATCATAAGTATCTTGTGGTAGATCTGTACCACAGTGCATAATCATATCTCTGATGGCTTTTACCACCACTTCAAACTCAATCTCTCTCACCCTTACTTCTCCTCATCAAAAAAATTTAACTCATAGAGCTTATCAACCATCTCTTGTACCGAGGCAACAGAACTCTTAAACCGCTCTTGCTGTAGTGGCTTGAGTGTCATATTGATCACCTGCTCTCCACCCCCTGCACCGATCATCACAGGCACTCCTGAGACGATATCACTATAGCCATACTCACCCTTCATCATAATTGCACACGAGTGGATCTGATTGGTATCTTTCAAAATCGCATCGACCATCACAGTTGTAGACTTCGCAGGAGCATAATAGGCTGATCCATTCCCCAGTAGATTAACGATCTGTGCACCACCATTGCGTGTCTTCGTCACAATCTCACCAATCTCCTCAGAGTCTAGTAGATCCTCGATAGGCACACCCGCTACAGTCGTAAACTTAGGAAGAGGCACCATCGTATCACCATGCCCCCCCATCACCGTCGCTCTAATCTGACCTGCACCATACTCTAGCTTCTCATAGATGAAGTTTGCCATGCGTGCCGCATCGAGTATCCCCGCCATACCCAAGACTCTCTCTCGAGGGAACCCTGTAAACTTCAATGCCACATAGGTCATCACATCCAGAGGATTAGAGACGACCACCACGATAGCATCAGGAGCATACTCTTTGATCTCTTTGGCATACCCTTTGACAATCTCAGCATTCTTCATCAAAAGATCATCACGGCTCATCCCTGGGGTGCGTGGTGTCCCCGCGGTGATGACAATGACATCTGACCCCTCCATACACTCAGGACCTTTGGCTGCCTTGACGATCGTATGCTGTCGTGCGGCATTGGAGGCTTGTGACATATCGAGTGCCTTCCCCTTGGCAACATCATAGTTTCGTCCACGAAGCACTACATTATGACAAGTCCCATTCATCGCCAAGATAAATGCAACAGTCGAACCAAAATTCCCTGTACCAATTACGGTAACTTTTTTCCCTTTAGCCATTTCCATCCTTTATATATCAAATCTTCCATAGAGTGACTTCGCTAGCAAAACATAACTCATAATTTCAAAATCATCAATAATGTTTTGCAATGCTGTATCAAAGTCAGTAAAAATACTATTTTCTCTAAGGAGGTAGTATAGCCAACTATTATTAAGTCTGTAAACCCTATCCTCTCAAATCATACCAAAATAGAAAAGAGTGTGTAGTTTGCCTACGCACTCCCCCCCTATCAAGAAGAGAGTTCAAAGGTATAGAGCCTATTATAGAACATACTTGTAAAAAAGAGGGGAGTCATAAGAAGTCATCCCCACCACAAAGGTGGGAATAAAAGGTAGTATCAATCCTTAGATCGCATCAATAATAGCATTCAGAGTTGCTGAAGGTCTCATTGCCTTCTCTGCCAACTCGTCATTGGGATGGAAGTATCCACCGATATCTTGTGCTTTACCCTCTACAGCCAAAAGCTCTTCGATGATTTTTGCTTCATTCTCTTTGAGTGCTTTAGCAACAGGTGCAAACTTCTCTGCGAGTTCTGCGTTTGAACCATTTGCAAGAGCATCTGCCCAGTACTGTGCTACAAAGAAGTGAGACGCTTTGTTGTCTGGCTCTCCACACTTTCTGCTTGGTGCTTTGTTGTTTTCAAGGTAGCCTTCATTTGCTGTATCTAGTGCAGCTGTAAGAGCCTCTAGCTTCTCATCTGAGTGCTTACGACCGATAAATCTCAATGACTCAGCCAATGCCAAGAACTCACCAAGGCTATCCCATCTGAGGTGACCCTCTGCGAGGAACTGATCGACATGCTTAGGAGCAGATCCACCCGCACCTGTCTCATACAATCCACCACCTGCAAGCAATGGCACGATAGAGAGCATCTTAGCAGATGTTCCTAACTCCAAGATTGGGTACATATCAGTCAAGTGATCTCTAAGGACATTTCCTGTGACTGCAATAGTGTTTTCACCAGCTCTTACTCTAGCATTGGTAAATCGTGTAGCATCCGTCACATTCATGATTTGAATATCAAGTCCCTCTGTATCGAGGTCAGCCAAGTAAGTTTTCACTTTTTTGATCATCTGAGCATCGTGTGCTCTGTTCTCATCCAACCAGAAGATTACAGGCACTTTTTCGATTTGACCACGCTCAACTGCTAGTCTTACCCAGTCTTTGATTGGGATATCTTTGGCTCTAGACATTCTCCAGATATCACCTTTTTCACACTCAAAGCTCATCAACTCTGTACCATCTTCAGCCGTTACAGTAACCGTTCCAGCCTCTTCTAGCTCAAAAGTTGTTGGGTGAGAACCATACTCTTCTGCTTTTTGAGCCATAAGACCCACATTCGCCATAGAACCCATTGTAGTCACATCATATTGACCATTTTTTACACAGTCTGCTACCATCTCAGCGTGGAACATACCATAAGTACTATCTGGGATGACCGCTACACACTCTACTGCGTCACCATTTCTGTTCCACTGTTTACCACCCTCTCTTACGACGACAGGCATAGAAGCATCGATGATGACATCGTTAGATGCGTTGAAGTTTGTTGTCCCTTTATCAGAGTCAACCATTGCGATCTCAGGATTATCAGACTCTACTACCGCTTGGAATGCTGCTTTGATCTCAGCCTCTTTCTCGTGACCTGCGATCTTCTTCTCAAGGTCACTCATACCAAGGTTAGGGTTGACATTAAGGGATGCAAATACCTCCGCATACTTGTCAAATACCTCTTGGAAGAAGACGGTAAACGCATGACCAAACATAATAGGGTCAGAGATTTTCATCATCGTTGCTTTAAGGTGAATTGACCATAAAACACCATTTGCTTTTGCATCTTCAATCGTTTTAGCGATAAATGTTTTAAGTTTAGCCACAGACATAAATGTACCATCAAGTACCTCTTTATCAAGTGCATCAATCGTTGCCAACTCTTTACCATTTAACGCGATCGTTACCTTTTGTGCTTTATCCACAGTGACTGATTTTTCATTACCTTGGAAATCACCATCGCCTGCCATATGTGCGACATATGCTTTGGAGTTCTCAGCAAATGCTTTGAGTCTATGAGGGTGATTTTGAGCAAATTTCTTAACTGCTTTTGCTGCTCTTCTGTCAGAGTTTCCTTCTCTAAGTACAGGGTTTACCGCACTTCCAAGACAAGTATTGTATTTTGCTCTAATCGCTTCTTCTTCTGCATTAGCAGGATTTTCAGGGAAATCAGGGATATCAAAACCTTGACCTTGAAGCTCAGCGATACACTCTTTAAGCTGTCCAATAGACGCAGAGATGTTTGGAAGCTTAATGATGTTTCCATCTGCTTCAAGTACCACCTCTCCAAGCTTACTAAGCTCATCTTCAGCAAGACCCATAGCTGAGAGTACTCTACCTGCAAGAGAGATATCAGAAGTGACTACTTCTACACCTGCTGCTTGAGTAAACGCATTGACGATTGGGAGCAATGAGTAGGTAGCGAGTGCTGGTGCCTCATCGATTTTTGACCAGATGATTTTTGGTAGTTTTGACATAGTTGTTCCTTAAATTTAGAATATTTAATGCAAGTATGGTAACACTTTTTTAATGCCAAAAGTGTTAAATCTGCTTTTTTGGGTGTAAGATAGCGGTTATCTGTTTCTATACTACACAATATACGCTGCACGAATCCCCACAGGGATAGGGGTTTGCAGTCTCATCTGCACCCCCTCACCGACTGGCTCAAGGTGGTAGGGGATATAGAGATAACGCGCCCCGACCACCTTGCCAATCTGGCTACGCTCCTCTAGGTGAAGGCGGATACTAGGGGGACGATCCTTGGCGATATGTGCGGGGAGCGGGGTATCGAGTGCCAAGAGTGCGACAGTGATATCACGGGTGGCTATCTGCCCACACACCGCCTCCTCTAGTGCCTCATAGCCCGCCTTAGGGTCTTGGTGCGGGGGTGTGAGAAGCTCACGCTGCTCCGCACTATCGAGGAGGATACCAAACGGCAGACACACCCCACCACGCTCCAACTGCTCCGTAGCATACGCCACTGCCTCTTCCAATACCATCATCGCCAACGCATCGCTACGATCTGACACATCCACTCCTTCTACTACTTTCGATAAGCAGACTATAGCAGAGTTTGGATAAGAGTGCTATAAGTAGCTAAAAGCGTTACCAAAAGTATCGATAGAGGGGGAGCGTGTAGAGTAAAGAGGAGAGTGATAGCCTATGACCACCACCCTAAAGATGCAAAAAGGGCTACTTGTCGCCCAAGACCTCTCGCTTATAGGAGCGTAGGATTTTTGCCCAGATGCTAAAGGAGTCTTCGAGGTTGTCGATACTCACACCATAATCGATATTGACCATCATATCCAAGTTTGGATCTTTGTCATCATCGAGATACGCCCAGAGATCATTGGATCACCCTCTCGATCTTTTTTGAGTCTAGCACTCCCAAATCCTTTGGCGATATCCAAAATCGCTTCAGGGTTCTCTGCATTGATCATCTCTGTTGCTTGTGTCGTTGTCGTAGCCAAAAGTAGTGCTACACTCACACATCACTGTTCCTTTTGTAAGATATGGGTTATTATACTTAAATCTACCCCTCTACCACCAACCGCTCTACAAGATAGGCTCCGATGCGTTGTGCCTCCTCTACGACCTGTTCACTCACCCGCAGTTTACTCTCTAGTACCACATTGGCTAGCTTCGATTTGATGTGAAGCTCTAGGGGGCGTTTGCCTGGGTGGCGTTGGGCGATCTCAAAGAGGGCTTCGACACTCTGTGCATCAGGCATAAGATTAAGCGCAAGGATCAGTGGGGGTTGCTCAGGTGGTGGAGGGGTTACTTTGACCTCTTTTTCGACCTTGACTTTGGTCTTTTTGGCATCTTTGAGTGGCATCATCTTCATGATACTCATACGGGTAAAGTCCCCATCTTTGCTGATCTTGACCTTAAAGGCGATGGGCTTTGTGATATCAAAATCCTCCTCTAGCTCCTTGAGACGATTCTCAAAGAGCATCAACTCAATCGTACCATGTAGATCCATAATACTTGCGATCCCAAACTTATTGCCCTTTTTGCTAATCTTCTCGATGATCTCCTCAATCTTCCCGATAAACATCGCCTGAGAGCCATCGGCAAGCTCCTCTATCTCTGAGCTGAGTGTATAGTCGATCCCATCGAGTGTCTCACGGTACTTATCGAGTGGATGCCCCGAGACATAAAACCCCAAAGAGGCCTTCTCAAAATCCAAAATCTGCATCGGCTCAAACTCAGGCATCTCGGTGAGTGTCAGCTCTACAGAGGTCATCTCTGCCCCATCCCCAAAGAGCGAGTTGGCCGCTTGTTTTTTCGCCTCCCCTGACTTCTTGGCTGCCTCGACAATCTCCTCTAGCTGAGAGAGCATCGCTTGACGGCTATGCCCAAAGCTATCAAATGCCCCCGCCTTGATGAGCGATTCGACTACCTTTTTGTTGACTTTGGAGGCATCGATACGAGAGACAAAATCTGAGATATCGACAAACGCCCCCGCCTCTCTCGCCTTGATAATCGACTTGATCGCAATATCCCCTGCTCCCTTGATCGCTCCCATACCAAACATCACCACCTCATCCCCCTCGATACTGCGTGCCTCAAAGAGTAGCCCTGAGTTGTTGATATCGGGTGGGAGGAGCTTGATACCCATCTGCTTGAGTTCATCGACATACTTGACGACCTTATCGGTGTTGTTCTTCTCTAGGGTCAAGATCGCTGCCATAAACTCCGTAGGGTAGTAGTACTTCAAAAACGAGGTATAGAAGGTGATCATCGCATAGGCTGCGGAGTGCGATTTGTTAAACCCATACCCCGCAAACTTCACAATCAGATCAAACAGCTCAAAGGCTTTTTGTCTATCAAACCCCTTCTTGACCGCCCCATCAGCAAACTCCCCTTGGAGCTTATCCATCTCCTCCTTGATCTTCTTCCCCATCGCACGACGCACCAAGTCCGCCCCACCAAGACTAAAGCCCCCAATCGTCTGCACGATCTGCATGACCTGCTCTTGGTAGACGATGACCCCATAGGTGGGCTTGAGGATTGGCTCTAGCTCAGGAAAGGCATAGGTGATCTCCGCACGCCCATGCTTCCGCTCCACAAAGTCATCAAGCATCCCCGACTCCATCGGACCAGGACGGTAGAGAGCAAGCATCGCAATGACATCTTCAAACCCCGTAGGCTTCAACTTCTTAGCGAGATCTTGCATCCCCGCAGACTCGATCTGGAAGAGTCCTAGCGTCTCCCCTGTGGAGATATAGTCATAGACCGCCCTATCCTCGATATCCTCCTCGACAAAGTTGATCCGTTTGCCGTGACGGCGTTCGACTAGCTGAAGTGCCTCCTCGATGACCGTGAGGGTCTTCAGACCCAAGAAGTCAAACTTAATTAAGTCGACATCCTCCACATACTTCCCACTATACTGTGTCGCCAAGGTATCGAGTCCTGAGGGCTTAAAGAGTGGGGTCTTTTGCCAAAGAGGTTCATTGGAGATGACCACCCCCGCAGCGTGTGTCCCTGCGTTGCGGTTAAGTCCCTCTAGGGCGAGAGCATACTCCCATGTCCGTTTGGCTTGGGGGTCACTCTCTAGGAGTTGGGCAATTTTGGGCTCTTTTTCGTATGAGCCTTTGAGGTCGATACCCAGCTCATCGGGGATGAGTTTTGCCATCGCATCAGCCTTGGCATAGGGCATATCTAGCACCCGTGCCACATCACGGATCACCCCCTTGGCAAGTAGCTTACCAAAGGTGATAATCTGTGCCACATTGACCCGTCCATACTTCTCCACCACATAGTCGAGTATCTCCTGACGGCGTGCTTGACAGAAGTCCATATCGATATCTGGCATACTGATACGCTCAGGGTTCAAAAACCGCTCAAAGAGGAGTCCATAGGGCATCGGATCGATATCGGTAATCCCTAGGGAGAACGCCACCAACGACCCCGCCGCAGACCCCCGACCAGGTCCCACAGGGATCCCCATCTTCTTCGCCGCATCGACAAAATCCCATACGATGAGCATATACCCTGGAAACTTCATCGAGTTGATGATCTCCATCTCCACCTCCAACCGCTCACGATAGGCTTGGTGCTTTTGAGGAGGGACAATCTTGAGACGCTTCTCCAACCCCCGCTCGGACTCCTCAATAAAGAGGACGATGTCATTGGCAAGCGAATACTCCTCCTCAGGCTCAGGTAGCACGATCCCCGACTCCTTGGCACGCACCCGTGCAAACTTGAAGTTAGGTGGGGTAGGATCGCCTAGTTTGATCTCCAGATTACACTTATTGGCGATCTCTTGAGTGTTGGCGAGGGCTTCGGGGATATCAGCAAAGAGTGTCGCCATCTGCTGAGGCGACTTGACAAAAAACTCATGTACTGAGTGACGCAGACGCTTGGGATCATCATAGAGTTTATTCATCGCGATACACATAAACGCCTCATGGGCATCGGCATCTTGAGGGTTGGTGTAGTGGGTATCATTGGTCGCGACGATCTTGATACCCGTCTCCAGACTCAACTGGATAATCTGCTTATCGATACGGTGCTGATCTCCAATCCCATGACGCATCAACTCCAGATAGAAATCCTCCCCAAAGAGGGCTTTGTAGCGAAGTGCCACCTCTTTCGCCTCCTCATACCCCTTCGCCCCAAACTTGCGATTACGCTCCGAGAGGTTCATATTCCAGTTGATCTCCCCTTGAAGACACGCCGAGCTACAGATCAACCCCTCCGCATGATCCTTGAGGGTGTTCCAGTTAATACGCGGATAGTAGTAGAAGCCCTTAATGTAGGCTTGAGAGCTGAGATACATTAAGTTTTTATAGCCCACATCATTTTTGGCATAGAGACAGAGGTGAAACCGCTGACGCACCGACTTGTCCCCTATCTCCTCTTGGTTATGGACATACGCCTCCATCCCAATAATCGGCTTAATCCCCTCTTTTCGCATCGTATTATAGAAGTCTATCGTCCCAAACATATTGCCATGATCCGTCATCGCTACCGAGTCCATCCCCAACTCCTTGACCTTCTTGGCAAGGGCTTTGATCTTGTTGGCACCATCAAGCAGAGAGTACTCTGTATGGAGATGCAAGTGTGTAAACTGTGGGGGATTTTGAGGGTCTTGGGACATCGGATTACCTTATCATAAATTCAAAGTTACTATAGCGAAGCGTAGGTAAAATAGGGTTTAAAGGCATAGAGGTGTGCCATAATAGATAGTATCCTTTTCTATACTTTAAATAGCTCTAAACTAGTCTATCCCCAATATTTACCTTTGATTTACACTACTTGACTATCATCTACCCTATCGATAAACTACCTTAAGGAGGCTACAATGGAACAGTTCAAAACTTATGTATTGATGGTAGGGTTGACGCTACTTTTTATCTGGTTTGGTGGGATGATTGCGGGGCAGAGTGGGATGGTGATTGCGTTTGTGATGGCGGGAGGGATGAACTTCTACGCCTACTACTACAGTGATACCCAAGTCCTCAAGCACTACCATGCGATCCCTGTCGATGAGACCTCGGCTTCGGGACTCTATGGTATCGTGGAGAAGCTCACAGAGCGTACCCACCTTCCGATGCCTGCACTCTATATCATCCCAGACCCTCAGCCCAACGCCTTTGCGACGGGACGCGACTATGAGCATGCTGCGGTGGCTGTCACAGAGGGGCTACTAGAGCTTCTAGACCCCCATGAGGTCGAAGCGGTCATCGCCCATGAGCTAAGTCATATCAAGCACTATGATATGCTCATCGGGACGGTCTCTGCGACGATAGCAGGGGCGATTGCAATGCTTGCACAGTTTGGTATGCTCTTTGGGGGTGGGGATAGGGAGCGACCGAGCAATCCACTCGTCACCATCGCCTTGATGATCCTGATGCCTCTAGCAGCGAGTGTCATACAGATGGCGGTGAGTCGCAACCGTGAGTTTATGGCAGATGAGGGAGCCGCACGCATGACAGGACACCCCGAGTGGCTACAGAGTGGACTGCGTAAGCTTGACCACTACGCCCGTGGTATCCCTCTAGATCACGCCGATCCACAGAGTGCCCATATGTTTATCATCAACCCCTTTACAGGGCGAGACCTCTCACTCAAACAGCTCTTCGCCACCCACCCCACCACCCAACAACGCATCGAGCGGTTGGAGGCGTTGAAGTAGCTAGTAGATAAAGTCTAGGATATTTGCCTTCTCCTCTAGCGTACCATATAGGTGGTTATCGACTGTTTCATCTGCATTGGTTTTGATGATACCTAGGTGGTACTCATTGTTCATAAAGTACTGATACCCCCCTTTGTCATGTCCAGGGTGATCAAAGAGTGCCATAGGTGCATACCCAAATAGCCCATTGCTATGGAGTTCACTCTTGAGTTCTGAGAGTCTGAGGTAGGTTGTAGCGACCTTCTCATCCCACCCTGCTAGGTCTAACTCATCACTATCGATCTGATTATTGCTATTGGTATCGTCCCAAGTCGCTGTTGCCACTGTCATATAGGGGAGGAAGACTGGTTTATTATACTTCTCATGGAGGAACGCACTCATATTATTGATCCGTTCGGGGAGAAGGTTGATACCGATACTACTCTCTGTATAGGCGATAGGGTTTGGCTCATCCCAGCTACCAGGATCTGAGGGGTCTCGACTAAATTGAGCGATGACCTGCTGAAAGGAGATAAAGTCAAGCTTGTCTGAGAGCTTGTTGAAGATAAGCTCAGGACGGTTCCAGCTATTTTTATCTCCCAATGCACAGTTGTCATACCCACAGTAAGAGGCCGTGGTATTGCGGTCTCTGCTCCCCGCATCGGTCATACAAAGAGAGACGAGCATTGAGTCATTGTCCACTTTGACGGTGTCGATAGCCGTAGAGAGGATAGAGGCAAACTGCTCTTGGTTCTCTTCACTTGAGAGGACGGCAGGTTTATTAAACTCAGGCTCCATGATAATCATCTTCTCTCCCTCAAACTGAGCCAAGAAGTGTGAGAGCTTTTCGTTGTTTTGGTGATAGGCATCGACCTCATCACTACTAGGCATTCCGTAGATTAGGTGATCTCCAAAGTACCAATAGATAAAGACAGGAACATACCCCTCATCCATCGCTTTTTGTATCTGCTCAGCACTAAACCACCACTCTTCCCAATTGCTTGTGAGCCAGAAAGTGATATATTTACTACCCTTGAGCTTCTCTTGGAGCTTAGTAAAGTCCTCTCCATTGAAGTTTTTGATCTTCTGATAGTATCCATTGTCTGCGATATGGGGGTTGAGAGCAAGGTCGATACTACTCATCCAGATCGTTTCACTCTCATCTTCAGAGATAAAGTCATAGGCGCCAGGTCCACCAAAGCCAACTTGTAGGCTGTCAAAAAGGCTTGTATTACTCTCTTTTCTCATAGAGGGGGGCGTGATACCTTTAGGGGTATTTGCGACAAACCAGTATTTTTTTGCTTCCGCAAGACTCTCTTTGAGTCCATTGGCTCCTTGTGATTTGGCGATAGCCGAACCTGCTGTTGTATAGGAAATGGCATAGGCTTGAGGCTGAGTAGATGGCATTTGTGTAGGGGATACGACCGTTTGGGTATCCAGTGCGGTTTGGGTTTGTGCTACAGTATCGCTACTGTTACACCCTAGGAGTGCAACGGCGATAGCAGACATAGAGATTAGTTTTATCATCATCTATCCTTATATAATTGAATTAATTCATATAGTTAGATGCGAGGTGGTAGGAGAGCTATAGTGTGTCTAAAGACTATCGAAGTACTAATAGTGAACAATTAGGCAACCCGGCCATCTCACTCAAGAGACCCGTGGCTTTCCGTCCCCGCTTCGCAACGAGTTTGGCATGGCATACAATTAAGATAGTAATCCTATCAAATTTTGCACAGTGAGTATCGCAATATTTTACTTTAAGTAAGATTAGTATAGCAAAAAAAGCCTTAAAGTGTCCATAATTCCTCCTAGAGGCGTGACTTTTTGGATTGGTTATAGACTCCAAACCCTCAATAGGATATAATCCACTTATGAAACATACACTACCTACATACACCCATAGGAGGCAACCATGAGTGCCTTTGCAACCCAACTCATCAACGGCTGTCTAGCTATCGATATCGAACAAGAGGATCAAAACAGTTTTCAAGCACTCCAGACGCTTGGGGCGATTGAGGAGGTAGAGGGGCTGTGGCGACTCCACTCACTCTACCGTGCGGGACGACTCTACCTAGGCAAGGATGGCAGAGGCTATGTCGAAGCGACCTACAAAGAGCAACGCGACCTACTCGTAGAGCCTGACAATCTTGGAGATGCGACCCAAGGGGATACCGTCGTCGTCAAACGCATCATCGCTCGACGCGGACGGGCAAGTGGCAAGGTGGTCGCCGTCATCACCAAAGCCCACTCCTATACCATCGCCTACACCCACCGTGATACCCAAAATCACTTCACTATCCTCAATCTCCGCACAGGAGAGCCGACCCATGCGGTGATGGATGGGATGGATCTCAAGGCGTTTAAGCTAGGAACCGTTCTCAAAGTGGACAATGAGACAGAGCAGGTTGTAGAGGTCTTGGGACACCTTGGCGATCCGCGTGTCGATGAGAAGATCTCTCTTGCCCTCTATGCGCGAGAGGATGCCTTCCCCCAAGCGTGTATCGATGAGGCAAACGCCATAGAGCTAAGTGTAGACAAATCCCAATACCCCGATCGTGTCGACCTCACGGCTCTGGACTTCTGTACGATTGACCCCATCACGGCGAAGGATTTTGATGATGCGATCTACTTTGAGCGTGAGAGCCATACGCTCTATGTCGCCATCGCTGATGTGAGCTACTATGTCCCCTACTTCACTGCCATCGACAAGGAGGCAAAAAAGCGAGGCTTCACCACCTATCTCCCACACAAATCCTTCCCGATGCTTCCACGCGAACTGAGTGAAAACCTCTGCTCACTCAAACCCCAAGTCGACCGTCTCGCCTTTGTCGCCAAGATTACGCTAGAGCCTAACTCCCTCAAACCCCTCAAAGAGGAGTTTTTTGAGGCAGTGATCCACTCCAAGCACCGCTTCAACTACGAGGCAGTCGATGGGATACTCGCAGAGGGCTACCACGGGGATAACCCGACCATCCAACGCATCCTTGCATGGCTACTCCCCCTCTATCCACTCACCCAAAGGCTACGCAAGAGCCGTCTGCTTCAGGGGTTTGACTTCCGTAGTGAGGAGACCAAGCTCACTATCGACAGTGACCACCTCCTCCAATGCACCACCATCGAGACAGGCACCCCCTCCCACTCTCTCATCGAAGAGTGTATGCTCCTCGCCAACCAAGCCTCTGCCAAGCGGTTTGAAACGCAAGGGGAGGAGGAGAGCCTCGGTATCTTCCGTATCCATGAGCCACCACAGCTTGCCAAGACCGAAGCCCTCCTCACGGAGCTTGCTACCATCGGACTCTATGTCGAGGAGTACACCGATAGCCCCTCTCTTATCCGTGCGATCCAACGCGAAGCGGAGAAGCTCAACCTCTCCTCCGAGGTCGATGCGATGATCATCAAGTCCCTCCGCCGTGCCTCCTACGCCCCACGAAATATCGGTCACTTTGGGCTAGGCTTTAGCCACTATAGCCACTTCACCTCTCCTATCCGTCGCTACGCTGACCTCATCTTACACCGCCTCATCAAGACCCAACTGAGCCACGATACACAAGAGGCGGAGTATCTCCTACGCAATATCGAGCCACTCTGTGTCACGGTGAGTGAGCTAGAGAGAGACGCAACCAAAGCGGAGTGGGACTTTAGGGATCGGAAGTTTGCCCGATGGGCAGAGCAACACAAAGGACTCTTCTTTGAGGCGACTGTCATCGAAGCAGGTGAGAGTGCCAAAGCCCTACTCCAAGGCGACATCAAAGGGGTCACCGTCCACCTACGCGGTGAGGGACTCCTCCTCTTTGATACCATCCGTGTGATGATCACCGAAGTCACTATCGCCCAAGCCACCATCATGGCAGAACTCGTCTGCAAGGTGGAGAGTGAGGCGAGTGTATGACCAAAGCTCAACAAATAGGTTCGATGACAGCAAAGGGGGGATTTCTCAATGAGAAGGATATCTGTCATAAGTTTCAATCCTATCAAGAGGATTGTGACGCACAACAGTGGCTCAAGATTATGGGGTATGACTATGCAAAAATTACGCAACTTATCGCAACACATATCCCTGTACGCATCAAGCGATCCAAAGCATTAGCACTCGGCATCCATGAAGAGAAGTACGAAGAGAGTATCCGATACAAAAAAGCTGATATTCAAATCAAAATAGCCATCATGATTGAGAGTGTTATCTCTATTGAAAATATCTCTTTGAAAAAATCCAATACAAGTGCTGGCTTTAATCAGATAGATAAAAGAGCCGTTTCAACCTACCAACAATTATGGCACTTTGATGATACCCTTGCCTATTGGCTGAAGTGCTTTACAGGTGAGATTTTACCCTCTGCGATAGCCAAAGAACACGCTATTCACGCTAGAGATCCAAAAGGCAAAAGGGTTTTTTTAGATGAGCTTCCTCTTCATGCCCAACAAGAGATAATCCATTTTTTTCAAACACACCAATACCTTATCATCTCAGATATTATCAAAGGTAGAGGGGGACTCTGTGCAGAGTGGATTCTTGTAACCCGTCAAGATCCTCTCAATACACACGCTATAGATTGGGTACTCAAAGATATCAATACAACTATCAATTTCTATAGCCAAGGAGAGGTGACACTCTCCCCAAGAGGAAGCCTTAAAATCGGACGCATTACCATGCAACGCAAAGGTGGGACACCTGATCCTACAAGCTTACAATTCAAAATGAATCCCCTTGAGCTTTTCAATGCTTAGTCATATCAGATATATAGACCTTTTTGCGGGTATAGGGGGATTTCATCAAGCGATGGATCGTTTTGGGGCGACCTGTGTCTTTGCCTCGGAGTGGGATAACGCATGTCAAGTGACCTATGAAGAGAACTACGGTATCAAACCACACGGAGATATCACCACGATTGATGAACAAGCGATTCCACCACACGATATGATTTGTGCGGGATTCCCCTGTCAAGCGTTTAGTATCTCAGGCAAACAAAAAGGGTTTGAAGATAGTCGGGGGACACTCTTTTTTGATATAGCACGGATTGCCAAATACCATCAACCCAAACTACTACTCCTTGAAAATGTCAAAAACCTAGCCACACACGATAAGGGTAATACTCTCCAGACTATCCGAGCCACCCTAGAGGAGATAGGCTATACCCTCTTCTCCCAAGTTCTCAACGCATCACACTTTGGTATCCCCCAAAAAAGAGAGCGTATTTTTCTTGTTGCACTACGCCATGACCTTAGAGTCAACTCCTTCGTGTTTCCTCAAAGCAGTGGGAAAGCAGTCACGCTAGAGAGCTTTTTGGATCAAGAGGAGCATTCACACCTCATCATACATCGAGAGGATATCATCATGAAAGAGAAGATGGAGATACTCCCCGATATGTTTGGTGTCTATCCACAAAAGCCTATCCGACTCGGTATCGTCAACAAAGGAGGACAAGGAGAGCGAATCTACAGCCCACTAGGACATGCGATTACCCTCTCTGCCTATGGTGGCGGTGTAGGTGCCAAAACGGGACTCTATAAGATAGGAGAAGATATACGACGGCTCTCCCCCAATGAGTGCCGACGCATTACAGGGTTTCCTGATGATTTCAAGCTTCATCCAAATCCCAATGTATCCTATCGTCAATTTGGTAATAGTGTCGTAGTCACTGTCTTAGAAGCGATACTACAACAGATCATACAGAGCCATATTTTAACCCCATCCACAATAAAGGTAGCCTCCTAATGTACCAACGAGAATTTAACCAACGCCTTGAACAAGCACTCCCCAAAGCGGTACTACTCTACGGGGAGAATGCGTATCTCATCGACTACTATATCGACTACTACACCCAAAAACTCGATGCCAAAGAGTCAATGCTATCGCTCTATCATGATGAGTGGGAGTTTAGCAAGGCAAGGGATTTTCTCTCTCAGAGTTCACTCTTTGGGGGAATCAATCTGCTCATCATCAAGCACGACAAGAAGATACCCAAAAAAGAGCTCGATAGCCTCATCGCCCTTACCAACAAAATCGCAGACAACTACCTCCTCTATGGGTATGGTGGAGTGGCAAAGGATGCCAAGAGTATGCAGAGTGCCTTTAGTGAGAAAAAGGGGGGTGTATGGGTGCGGTTCTTTGAGCCAACGATCCGTGATGGGGTGGCACTCCTCCAACAAAAGTCCCAACAGATAGGGCTAGAGATCGACCACTACGCCCTCCAACACCTCATGCTCCTCCTCAACAACAACCTCGCACTCTGTGCCAATGAGCTTCCGAAGCTTGCGATCCTCGGGACAAAGGTCACGAGCAAAGATATTGACCGACTCGTCTACGCCACCGCCCCTCTTGCTATGGAGCAACTCCTCTTAGAACTGTTTCACAAGAAGCCCATCACCCACACTATCCAACGCATCTTGGAGCTAGGCGAAGATGAACTCTCCATCCTACGAGCGACCCAGTACTTCCTCAACCAGCTCTTTCTCTTTCATGCCTATATCAAGCTTCATGGACATGTGGACTCCCAAGCGATCTTGGGCTACAAACTCCCCAAACAGATCGAAGAGCAAAAAGCCCAACTCGCCCTGCGTATCAAATCCACCACACTCCTCAAACTCTACGAACACCTCCTCCAGAGTGAACTCCTCCTCAAAAAAGCCCCCACCGTCCAACGAGAAGGACTACTCTATGGGCTGTTGATTAAGATACAGGGGTATTTGTAGGGGAGAAAAAAGACAACCTAATCCCAATGATACACCAACACAATAGTAGAGAGGTAGTCACCCTCCTCTCCAAGAGGGGCACCACCGATGATGCTCTCTAGTTGTAGTTCATAGTGGGGGGTGAGGTGGTAGGAGCCACCAAAGAGCCAGCTTAGGCTCTGGGTATCGGGGGTGGAGGCTTCTACGATGGGGTGGGCGAAGGGGGTGAGGTGGTGGGCTTTGGCTCCGCCCCATAGGGTTAGGCTCTCGTAGTCTCTCTGGATACCGACCTCCAAAGATTCACGACCACTTCCATCACTCTGTAGTGCTAGGGTGGTGTGTGTATAGAGTGTAAGCGTATACGGTAGGGGGTGGGTGGTGGAGACTCTTCCCTCTAGTCCTATGGTGGTGTGGTCTGTTGAGGAGAAGGGGAGGTTATAGTGGGGGTTGCCTGTGAGGGAGTGTATCACATTTTGTAACCCCTCCCCACCAAACGCCCCACTACGCATCACAACGACTCCCATCTCTCCCCATAGCCTCCACCCACGATAGGTGAGAGCCTCCATCCCCTGAAAGTACCCCAATGAGAGGGTATCAACCCGCTCTCCTTGGCTCTGGTGGCGTTGGGTGTAGGAGTTGAGTTGGATCTCATAGGCGTGGGGTTGGGTTTGGTAGCGTAAACTAAGCACTCCCGTGAGTCCATCATCTGCGAAGCGATCTCCTGAGGTCTCCCCGAGGAGATTGATATCATTGCTATGTGTCACCATCAACGCTTCTCGCTCCCACTGAGGAGGCGTAGCATTGAGCAGACTCACCCCACAGAGTAGCCCCACCCATACCCCTCTTCGCACTACTTCACCTGCGCTATCGCATCCTCAAGTAGCACAATCGCCTCTTGGGCGAGTAGCTCTGTTAAGGTGCGTTTGAAGTTTTTCTTACTCATACCAAACTGCTTCTGTATCGCATCAGCATCACTCTTGTAGGTAAAGGGGAGCTTCCCTCCCGCCTCTTCGAGTTTCGCCATCACTACGCGTTGGGTCTCACCCTGTAGGACTTGCTTGCCTATGGGCTGAAGGGAGAGGTCAAGTTTGCCATCTTTGCGTACGGTCTTGATATAGGTCTGTTTACGATCTCCTATCTTAATCGGCTCAAAGATCTCATTATCAAAGAGCATCCCCTCATACTGATTATCCGCGATGACCTTGTAGCCTAGAGGGGTTTTGGCTAAGACGATCACCTCTAGTACCTTATTTGGGTGTAGTCCCTTCATGACACGGTTGAAGTACTTGCCTATTTTCTGTGTCCCGTAGAGTCGTCCCGTCTGCTCATCAAGACAGACCCGAAGCAGATACTTCTTGCCGATAGTAAAGTACTCTTTTTGTTGGGAGAGTGGGACGAAGAGGTCTTTGGGGAGTCCCCAGTTGACAAATGCTCCATAGGATTTGTAGTCTACTACAGTGAAGTAGCCATACTCCCCTAGCTTGGCATAGGGCATCTTGGTCGTTGCGACAGGACGATCCTCTGAGTCGGTGTAGACAAAGACATCAAGCAGAGATCCCATAGGCATCTCATCCTCCATCACATAGACATTGGGCAAGAGGACTTCACTCTCATCTTTGGCTTCGAGAAAGTAGCCGTAGTCGGTATCTCGCTCGATCTTCAAGGTGTTGATCTCACCGATATTGATAGTGAGATTTTGGGGTTTGGGTTGGGGGGTAGTTGATTGCATAGGTTGTTCCGTTGTATTGAAGTTTATGGTAGGACACCACAAGTGGTGCCATTATAACCAAAATCACTCAGAGGTGATACCCGCTAAGTGTTTGGCAAATCGCTCAGGCTCGATAAAGCCTGTCAAGCTCTTGGAGGGGAGGAAGTGGTTTTGGGTATCAAAGAAGATGATATTGGGTGCTCCAAATAGCTTATACTGCTTGAGGAGTGCCTTATCCTCATCGGTATAGGCAGTCACATCGATATGGATAAAGGTAAAGGCTTTTAACGCCTCTTGTACTGTTGGGTTGGGGAAGGTGATCTCCTCTAGCTCTTTACACGAGGCACACCCTGCTTTGTAGATATCAACAAGGACAGGCTTCGAACTCTGCTCTACCTCCGCCATCAGACGACTCACTGAGTAGCCTTGATCGCCTTTGGCATCAGAGGGGAGTAGGCGACTGAGCATCAGCAGTGCCATGAGGAGCATCAAGACCCCAAAGAACTTAGAGACTAGACTCATCCACCCCCCAGGCTTGGGGATAAAGCGACTCGCACCTGCTCCTACAAGGAGGAGTGGGACTCCCGCCCCTACGCCCATCACAAAGAGTGCTACCCCTCCAAGGAGGGCTTTGCCTGTCAAGACGATAAACAAAATCGCCCCACTAATAATCGGTGCGGTACACGCCCCCACAATCAACGCAGACAACGCACCCATAATCGCCGTACCGACTAAGCCCCCTTGGGTTCCTGCCTTGTCACTGACACCATTGAGTTTGGCTTGCCATGAGGCGGGAAGTACCAACTCAAAGTACCCAAAGAGGGAGAAGGCAAGTGCGACAAAGATCCCCGCTACAGGGAGAATCACCCACGGATTGTTGAGATTGGCTTGGAGGTCAAAGTCTAGTAGCCCTGCTACCACCCCGATAATGGCATACATCAGTGCCATCGAGAGGACATAGACCAATGAGATCATAATCGCTTTAGACTTCTTCACCTCTCCCTCTTGGTTGGCTTGCTGTAGAATGATAGAGGAGAGGATCGGAATCATCGGCAAGATACAGGGTGTGAGTGCCATCAAAAGCCCCGCAATAAAGAAGAGTAGCACGATAAACACCCAACTCTCATTGGCCAAGGCATCAGCAATCTTATCGGTATTGCCACTCTTGACAAGTGCCATCATCTTATCGATAAAGCTCACTTCACCTCTACCCTTGAAGTGAAACTCTTTGGTGATAGGCTGATAGCAGATCCCCCGATCTGAACACGCCTCAAACCCAATCGCAAGGGTATACTCCCCTGCCACACGCTCCTCTATCATCGCTCGTGGGATCGTGACGCGTATCTGCTTCTCATAGACACTATCCCCATCGAGTAGGTGGGGGGTGGGCTTGGTGACGGTGAGTGGCAGTGTGGTGGGTTTGCTAATCGTATAGGAGAGAGAGTCGGCGTAGATATGGATACTCTTAGCAATCGTAATTGTCGTCTCGATCTGCTCACCCCTCTCTATAGCTTGGACTTGAAACGCCTCATCGGGAGAGAGGAACTTCTGCTGTGTCGCACCACCCCCAAATCCTGCGTAGAGCCAAGTAGTGGGTAACAGCAGTAACAAAAAGACTATTTTGACCATATTTTTCATTTTCTCTTTTCTCTCTTTAAAATTTAATTGTATTATTATAGTCACAATAGTTTAACTAAGGTAGACAAAATGGCAAATCATCTTAAAAATGAGTTCTCCCCGTATCTCCAACAGCACGCGAATGATCCCATCGCATGGTACCCGTGGGGTGAAGAGGCACTCACGAAAGCACGCACCGAGCAGAAACCTATCTTTCTCTCTATTGGCTATAGCTCTTGTCACTGGTGTCGCGTCATGGCAGAGGAGTCCTTTGGCGAGGAGGCGATTGCTACGATACTCAATCGAGAGTTTATCTCTATAATGGTAGACAAAGAGGAGCGTCCTGATCTCGATAGCTACTTTCAAGCGATCTACCGTATCATGAATGGAAGCGAAGGGGGGTGGCCCACTTCACTCTTCTTGAGTGACCACCTCAAGCCCTTCTATAGTGCGACCTATATCCCCGATGAACCAAAGTATGCAATGATGAGCTTCTCCTCGCTCCTTGAGGTCATCACCCATAAGTACACCCATGAGAAGAAGACCCTACTCACCGAAGCCAACCGTGTATTGGCACAGCTCCACCCCAAAAAAGAGTCGATCCAAGCGACCAAGCTAGACCGCTCTATTGTCGATCGCTACCGTATCCAAGCCCAAGGACTCTTTGACCAGCAAGCAGGGGGCTTTAGCACTTCTCCAAAGTTTCCTCAGACGACCACACTCTCTACACTCCTTGATATCTACACCCTCACCCAAGATACCTCTACCCTTGAGATGGTGGAGATGACACTCAAAGCGATGGCACAAGGGGGGCTACGAGACAGTATCGATGGGGGGTTCTACCGCTATACGACCGATGAGGCGTGGAGAGATCCACACTTTGAGAAGATGACCTATGACCAAGCCCACCTAAGTGATCTCTACCTCCAAGCCTACCACACCACACAAGACCCCTTCTATCGGAATATCGCCTTTGAGACTTTGGAGTTTATGCTAGAGAAGATGTCAGACGATGGACTCTTCTACACCGCCTCCAACCAACACACCCAAGCCTATGCCTCCCTCACTGCCCAAGAGGCACGCCATGCCTTTGACAAAGCCAAAATCCCTACAAAAGCCCATGATGCCCTTATCGAAGCACTCCACCTTGGTGTAGAGTCCTCTATCCTCCGTGTCGATACACAACACGCCCAAACCCTCCCCTACTACCCTGAGGCACACCAAGCTCTCAAAGCACTCCGAGCCACACGCGACTATCCTGCTATCGATACCAAGATTATCCTCTCGTGGAGTGCGATGATGACAACGAGCCTACTCAAAGCCAGTCACCTTGAGCCACGCTACCTCACTCCCGCCCTTCATGCACTCGATCAACTCCTCACGACCTTCTATCATAATGATACACTCTTTCATACCACTATCAGAGGAGAGACCCCAACAATTGAGGCGTTTTTGGAGGATTATGCCTACCTCTCTGAGACCCTCCTCTACGCCTATGAGGTGACCTCTGATGAGGTGTTTCTTATCACTGCGACCAAGCTTCTCAACAGTGCCATAGAGCAGTACTACCTTGCAGGGCGTTGGCGTGTAACCCAAGGGGAGTTTGAGACCTATGCGACACTTCTCGATAGCCCCTACACTTCCCCCGTCGCGATCGTTCTCCAAGCCCTTCAAGCCCTGAGCGTTCTTGTCGATCCTGTCTATCTGAAGTTTGTCTTTAAGACGCTAGAGTTTCACTCCTATGACCTGATGCGTCAACCTATCTCTACCCCTGCGATGAGCCAGACAGTGATTGGCTACCTTCAAGGCGAGAGGGTATTGAAGCTATAGATGCTATAATCCTCCCCATGAAAGAAAGTATCAAACTATTTATGCATGATCTCAGAAACTCTCTGATGGATCTGCTCCCTATTATTGTTGTTGTGGCACTATTTCAAGGGTTGATTATCCAGTCGATGCCAGAGAACCTCCTCTCTATCATTATTGGGTTATCTATCGTTGCGGTGGGGTTGGCACTCTTTATTCGAGGGCTAGAGCTAGGGATCTTTCCTATCGGAGAGGGCTTGGCTATCGACTTTGCACGCAAAGGCTCAGTCTTTTGGCTTCTGACTTTTGCCTTTACGATTGGCTTCTCTACCACCATTGCAGAACCCGCTCTCATCGCCATCGCCCAAAAAGCCTCAGTGATCTCCCATGGACTCATTGATGCCTTTTGGCTCCGTATGACCGTAGCACTCTCCGTGGGCTTTGCCATCGCACTAGGTACCCTGCGTATCTTGCTAGGACACCCTATCGCCTACTATATTATCAGTGGCTATATCTTGGTGGTGATTGTGACCTTTTTTGCCCCCAAGGAGATCATCGGACTCGCCTACGATAGTGGGGGAGTGACCACCTCGACGGTGACGGTGCCTCTTGTTGCGGCACTGGGTATCGGACTCGCCTCAAGTATCAAGGGGCGTAACCCCGCCATCGATGGCTTTGGACTCATCGCCTTTGCGTCACTCACCCCGATGATATTTGTCCAGATCTATGGTATCATCGTCTATCACCTCAGTGACCTCCCTACGACCACGACACTCCTACAAGAGGGGATTGAGCAGAGTAAATCTATCGCAGCGACCTACACCTTCTCGGCGATGGATACCTTTATGGAGCTGATTGGGGTCATTAAAGATGTCGCCCCAATCCTGATTGTGATCTTCTTTTTTCAGTATATTATCATTAAGAAGCCCGTCTCACATCTCAAGCGGATTGTTGCGGGGATTGGGATGGTGGTCTTGGGGTTGTATGCCTTTATCATTGGGTTGGAGATGGGGCTATTTCCTATCGGGGAGAGTATCGCCTTTCAGCTCACACAGATGAACAACTTTCTACTTGTCTACCTCTTTGCCTTTCTCATAGGCTTCTCCACCACCATGGCAGAACCCGCACTCCTTGCGATTGCGATTAAGGCAGAAGAGATCAGTGAGGGGCGTATCAAGCAGAATATTTTGCGTATCATCGTCGCATTGGGTGTTGCCATTGGTATTGCACTCGGCTCCTTTCGGCTTATCTCAGGAGATCCTATCCACTACTATATCATCGCAGGGTATATCCTCGTCATACTCTTCACCTACTTCGCACCCAAGTATATCATCCCTATCGCCTACGATAGTGGAGGGGTAACCACCTCAACAGTGACCGTTCCACTAGTCGCAGCACTTGGGCTAGGACTCGCCCAAAACCTCCAATGGTGTGATCCACTCATTGATGGGTTTGGGCTTATCGCCTTTGCATCGCTCTTTCCGATGCTCACTGTCATGGGGTATGGTATCCATGCAGAGTACTACAAAAAAGGAGTAACACAATGAAATTTACCGCACTCATTACCATCATACAAGATAGCGATGAAGAGGAGGCGATCAAGGTTGCCAAAGAGGCTGGAGCAGGGAGCGTGACCATCATTCATGGTAAAAATATTGGACTCAAGGAGAAGAAAGTCTTTTTTGGATTGACCCTTGAAGAGAACATCTCCGTACTCCTCTTTATCCTCCCATTGCGTTCGAGTATGAAGGTGATGAAGGCACTGAGAGTCTCCTTTGACCTTGACAACCCAGAGAACTCAGGTATCGCCTTCACCTTCCCACTTAGCCATGTCGCAGGACTCAATACCGAAGAGCTTCATAAGTTTGAAGACAATGTTAAAATCATGCTATAAGGAGCAAAATAATGTTAGTCAAAAATGTCATGACCCCTCAAGGGCAACTCATCATCGTATCACCTATGGCAACTGTACGGGAGGCACTCGGACTCATGAAAAAGCATGGGGTTCGCTCAGTCATTGTGAGTAAGACCAAGCCCGATAGTGCCTATGGACTTCTCACCTTTAAAAATATCCTACAGAGCATCATCGCAGAGGATGGGGATATCGACCTACTCAATGTCTATGATATCGCCTCTACCCCTGCAATCTCAGTCTCTGCCAAGCTCAATGTCAAGTATGCTGCTCGCATGATGGTACAGAGTAGTATTAAGCGGATTTTAGTGATTGATGAGAATGAGCTTAAAGGGATACTTACCATGACCGATATCATTGGGATACTGATGGATAGTGTCGAGTAGTAGAGTCTCTTGGGGGTGTGGGGGACTTTTACATAAAAGTAGCTATAATCCCCCTATGAAAACATTACTAGTAACCTCGACTTTGACCCTTCTCTTACTCTCGGGCTGTACACAGATTGTGACGGCTCCTATCGCACTCGCAGGGAGTGCGGCTAGTGCTACGATTGATGTAGCAGGAAGTGCTGTTGGTGCGGTGACACCTGATTAATCACACGCTATGCCTCTCGCCCTAGTGGCGTTTGGCATTTTTAAACTCTGCTATCTCACTCTCCACCATCGCATTAATCATCCGTACATAGAGATCATTGATAAGATTGGGAGAGAGATCGAGTGAGATAGCTCGCTCTCGTGCCTTAGAGATTACGGCATTGATACGATCTTCTGCTTTTACCTCTTCTATACTTGTCTTAAAGTGTGCTATCTGTTTAATATAATCATTTCGTTTGGCAATAAGGGTTACAATCTCCTCATCAACGCTATCGATCGCTTCGCGTGCTTGGGTCAGTGTGTCGCACTCTTTGGGTTGCATAGTAGTATCCTTTTCATAAAATCAAATGAAAACTATTATAGCTTATTTAGATTAAGGGGGTGAGGGATTTGGAGAGAGAAAAGGGTGCCTAGCTCCCAATGGTAGGGAGCTACACACCCCGTGGGGTGGTGGGGTAGACTACTCTACCTCTGCATCAATGACATCATCATCGTCTGCTTTTTTAGCACTTGGGTTTGCACCCTCTTGTCCACCCTGCTCTTTGGCATACATCGCTTCAGCAAGTTTATGAGACTTCTCAGTGAGGACTTTGACTTTCTCTTCGATCTGCTCTTTGGTTGCAGAGTCATCTTTGAGTGTCGCCTCTAGCTCTTCGATCGCTTTTTCGATAGTCGCTTTCTCTGTCGCATCGAAGTTTTCACCAAGGTCACTGAGTGACTTGCGTGTCTGGTGTACCAACGCATCGGCTTGGTTGCGTGTCTCTACAACCTCTTTGCGTTTCTCATCTTCTGCTTTGTGTGCTTCTGCATCTTGTACCATCTTCTCGACCTCTTCATCAGAGAGTCCTGACGAACCAGTGATTTTGATATCTTGTGACTTACCAGTTCCTTTATCTTGTGCGGTTACCGTCAAGATACCATTCGCATCGATATCAAATGTCACTTCAATCTGTGGCACGCCTCTTGGAGCGGCTGGGATATCTCTTAGCTCAAACATACCCAGTGACTTGTTGTCTTTACTAAACTCTCTCTCCCCTTGAAGGACATGGAGGCTTACTGCGGGTTGATTATCTTCCGCTGTTGAGAAGACTTGTGACTTCTTCGCTGGGATTGTTGTCCCTTTTTCGATCACTTTAGTTGTCACTCCACCGAGTGTCTCGATACCAAGGCTAAGAGGTGTTACATCAAGAAGCAATACATCTTTGACATCCCCTGCAAGTACCCCACCTTGAATCGCAGCACCTAGAGCAACCACCTCATCAGGGTTGACAGATTTGTTGAGCTCTTTACCAAAGAACTTCTTCATCTCCTCTTGTACCAATGGGACGCGTGTCGAACCACCGACCATCACAATCTCAGCGATATCTGAAGTGTTAAGATCAGCATCATTGAGTACCGCTTGTAGAGTTTTGATTGTACTCTCAACCAACTCAGCGATCAATGACTCAAACTTCGCTCGTGTAATTTTCACGATAAGGTGTTTTGGTCCTGACGCATCTGCAGTGATAAATGGTAAGTTGATCTCAGTCTCTGTGGAGCTTGAGAGCTCTTTTTTGGCTGCCTCTGCGGCATCTTTAACTCTCTGAAGTGCCATTACATCGGCTTTGATATCGATACCAGACTCTGATTGAAACTCTCCCGCAACATAGTCGATGATCTTGTTGTCAAAGTCATCTCCACCCAAGAATGCATCTCCACCTGTCGCCATAACCTCTACGACATTATCACCTGTCTCTAGTGCAGTGACATCAAAAGTCCCCCCACCAAGGTCATAAACGATAATCTGCTCTGCCTCTTTTTTATCTAATCCATAGGCTAGTGCCGCAGAGGTAGGCTCATTGATAATTCTAAGGACATTGAGTCCTGCGATTGTTCCTGCCTCTTTGGTTGCGGTTCGTTGTGCATCATTGAAGTAGGCAGGTACCGTAATAACAGCATCTGTTACTGTCTCACCAAGGTATGCCTCAGCATCCTCTTTCATCTTCATCAACACTTTTGCTGAGATCTCTTGAGGTGTATAGGTCTTACCTGCAACCTCAATGGCACATGCACCACTTCTATCGATGATATGGTAAGGGAGTTTAGACTGTGCCTCTTTGGCTTTCTCTTCACTCATCATTAGACCCATAATTCTCTTGATAGAGTAGATCGTCTTCTCTGGGTTGGTGATCGCTTGTCTCTTCGCAGACTCCCCTACAAGGACTTCACCCTTATCCGTAAAAGCTACGATAGAAGGCGTTGTATTTTTCCCCTCTTTGTTTGCGATGATTTTTGCTTCACCATTCTCAAATACTGCCATTGCAGAGTTGGTTGTTCCTAAATCTATTCCTAATACTTTTGCCATATTATTATCCTTTAAAAATTATTATTTACAGGTACTCACCATCGCAGGTCTTAAGACTCTGTCTTTGATAGTATAGCCTTTTTGCATCACTTGTACCACATCACCCGCTTCATGCTCATCACTCTCGACTTGCATAATGGCTTGATGGACTTCAGGGTCAAACTCACCCGAACAGTCTACCTCTTTGATACTATTCTTCTCTAGTATCTTCTTGAGCTGTTCAAAGGTAAGCGTGACACCCTCTTTCATATTGGTGAGTAATTCAGAGTTCTCTTCACTCCCCTCCATAGAGGTGAGTGCATTCTCAAAAGAGTCCATCACTGCCAACAAATCTTTGGCAAAACTCTCATTGGCATAAGAGACGGCATTGCTCTTATCTTTTTCGAGTCTTCGCTTGGAGTTCTCAAAATCCGCATGGGCTCGTAGATACTTATCTTTATATTCAGCAGCCTCAGCTAGTGCGACTTCTAGGGGATCGACTTGAGCTTCCTCTTCTTGGGTCGCTTCTGTCTGCTCCTCTATGGTCTCATCTTTCTGAGATGCTTCAAGATTTTCATTCTCTTGACTCATTGAGTGGCTTCCTTTTTAGTATGATTATTGCATAACTTTCTCATGCTTGGAGGGATTATACAACATTTAGTCACTCTTTGTCAAGTAATACCTAAATTATTTCAATAAAAAGAGTTGAGTCACTATGACTAAAGTATAAAAGTCATAACTTTGTTATATCCTTATGTTATAATTTATTCTATATAAGTGAGGTAAAAAATGAATCAATTACTACTACAACAGCTCAAATATGTCGGATTGGAAGCCAAAAGCCTCACCGAACACTCTAAAGCGATGCAACAGCTCCTTACACTTATCTCAGAGAGTTATGATGGGAATGCTTGTTCACAGATACTCTCCAACAATCCGCTCTACCTCACCCCTGAGCAGATTAACCAACTCTACCATCAACTCCACCAAGAGGCATATAGCCTAGAGGAGATGATCGCGGTGACTCCTGATTTGATCTTTATCGTCGATAGAGAGGGCAAATATATCCATGTCTTCTCCCAAGGTAAAGAGCATATGCTCTACACTCCCAAAGAGCAGATCATCGGACACTATATCTCTGATATCTTTGATCCCCTCATGGCAGAGCAGTTTGAGCAGATCATTCAAAGGGTTCTGACGAGCAAACAACTTCAGTCCATCGAGTATACCCTACCTATCCAAAATGAACCACACTACTTTGAGATGCGTGCCATGCCTACAGGGGTCAAGGTCGATGGGGTGACGACGGTGATTGCTATTGTACGAGAGATTACAGAGCAGAAAAAACAGGAGCATATCTCTCGCCTTATTGCCACGGTCTTTGAGGAGGCAACAGAGGGGATGATGATCAAAAATTCTAACCGTACCGTTATCAAAATCAACCCTGCGATGTTGCGTATCTTGGAGGTCAAAGAGGAGGAGATCTTAGGGAAGCGTCTGGACTACCTCTCAAAGATGATTCTCCCTGAGATCAAAGAGCAGATCACCCAAGCCCTCCACAGAGACAACCACTGGCAGGGAGAGGTTCAACTCCAACGCAAGGATAAGAGTACCCTTCTCGTATGGCTAAGTATCGATACACTCCAAGACTCCTCAGGAGCGTTAAACAATACCGTCTTTATCTTGACTGATATCTCCAAGATACAGAAACAACGCGATAAGATGAAACATCTCGCAACACACGACTCTCTCACCAAGCTCCCCAACCGTTCCCTACTCTACGATCGCCTCGAACACTCTATCGCCTCAATGCAACGAAATGGCCAAAAGGGTGCGGTGATCTTTCTCGATCTTGACCACTTCAAAGATATCAATGATACCTATGGACATCATGTGGGGGACTTAGTACTACAGGAGTTTAGCCACCGACTACAACACCTCATACGGGCAAGCGATACTCTCGGACGACTCGGAGGAGATGAGTTTCTCCTCATCGCTGAAAATATCAAAGACCGTCAACATGCTCAGATGATTATCAAAAAACTTCTCACCCACCTCAAAGAGCCATTTTGTATTGAGCAGTGGGAGATTGAGAGTTCGGTGAGTATTGGAGCTGCCCTCTTCCCTCATGATGGTGAGACGACAGAGGCGTTGATCCATGCAGCCGATCAGGCGATGTACGCGGTCAAGAAGCAGGGACGCAATGGATTTGAGTTCTACTCTCATAAACTCTCATACTTCTCCAATGAGTACTTCTCGATCCGAGGGGCGATCAAACGAGCACTCAAAGAGGATAACTTTGAGGTACTCTATCAACCACAGTTCTCCCTCTATGATGGAAGCCTCACAGGGATGGAGGTACTCCTACGCTGTCATGATAGTATGGTAGCAGATATCCCCATCTCGCGTCTTATCTCCATCGCCGAAGAGAGTGGACTCATCGGGGGGATTAGTCAACTCGTCCTCAAAAAGAGCTGTGCACAGATCAAAGCGTGGCACAAACTCACCCTTGACCCCATCAAAGTAGCCGTCAACCTCTCACGCAAAGAGCTTAGTAGCCCGACCCTTGTCGAGACAATCAAAGAGAACCTCGCTACCTGCTGTATTGGTCCGCTTATCTTAGAGTTTGAGATCACAGAGACGATCTTGATGAAGAGTAGCTTTACAGCCCAACAAAATATCAAAGCCCTGCGTGAGATAGGGTGTCTCTTCTCTATCGATGACTTTGGGACAGGCTTCTCCTCACTCTCCAACCTCAAAGAGTTTGATCTCGATAAACTCAAGATAGATCAATCCTTCATCCGTGATCTCCATGAGAGTAGTGATGACCGTATTATCGTCTCAGCGACGATTAAGATGGCACAACAACTCGGACTCACTGTCCTTGCTGAAGGGGTTGAGACACTCCAACAAAAAGAGATACTAGAGCAGTTTGGGTGTGATGAAGTACAAGGGTTTCTCTACAGTAAGCCACTGACAGGAGCAGAGATGACGCAACTACTACAGTCACAAAAATCATAGAAAATTTTAAAAGAGGAAGAGGGGGGAGGAGATAAAGGAGAGGAAGAGGTACCCGAAGGTACTTCTTGCTAGTTTCTGATACCAAGATCCGCTTTGATGGTGTTCCATCTTGTAAGATCTATCTTCTTAAGGTATCTCATAAGTCTTCTTCTTTGACCTACCAATTTAAGTAGACCAAGTCTTGAAGAGTGATCGTGTTTATTGATTTTAAGGTGCTCTGTAAGGTATTTGATTCTCTCTGTAATCAATGCTACTTGTACTTCTGTTGAACCTGTATCGTTTTCGCCTCTAGCATATTTAGCAATAATTTCTGCTTTTTTCGCCTGATCTAAAGCCATGATGACCTCCTGATGGGTATTTGAATTTCCACAATAAATTGGGGATGCAATGATACCATAATAAACTTATGCAACCCTATCCGCCCAAACCTCCCTCTAATCTATATTAGAGTAAAATACTCCTAATTCTACATGAAGGCTTACCCATGCTGTTAACGCGTGCCAGTGAATATGCATTACTCTCTCTTAATGTCATACGAAAGTCAGATAAACCCATCGGTGCAGAGCACCTAGCCAATGAGCTTGCTATCCCCAAGAGTTTCCTTGCTAAAATCTTGCAGTCACTAGCACGAGAGGGGATACTCGAATCACGCAAAGGAGCCCATGGTGGCTTTATCCTCACCCAAAGTATCGACACCATCTCAGTGAGTAGCATCATCACTGCCGCAGAGGGACGAAAGCCCGCAGTATTTGACTGTTTAAGCTACACTGAGAGCTGTCCAGAGGGGGCGATTGGTACCTGTGCCATCTCCCCTTTTCTTGCGAAGTTTCAGACCAAAATCGATGAATTTCTACACGACCTTACTCTAGGAGATATACTCTAATTATGCAACAACACCTCTACCACCTCTCACATATAGACCTCGATGGCTATGGCTGTCAATACCTCTCAACCCGCTGTTTTGATCAGATCGAATGCTACAATGCAAACTATGGACCAGAGGTCACTGCCCGTCTTGCAGAGATCGTCAAAAAGATTGAGCAGGATCGATTTATACACGGAGAGGGGCATGAAGCACTCATCCTTATCACCGATCTCAACCTCACCACCAAAGAGGCAAACTGGATCGAAAAAGAGGCGATACGCATCAAAGCCAAGATCCAACTCCTCGACCACCACGCCACAGGCAAGAGTGCTGCCGAACGCTTTGCATGGTACAAGCTCGATACTTCACGCTGTGCGACCAGTATCACCTATGAGTGGCTTCAGAGACACTATGACTTCGATCCAGAGCAGAGACTTCTCACCATCGTCAAAGCGATCAATGCGATCGATATCTGGGTGAGTGAAGATCCCCTCTTTGAGTATGGTAAGGTGATGCTAGGGATGATCTCAGGTGCACGGGAGATCAACCGTATCCTCTTTCCTACCGAAGATAGAGCCTTCAAACTCTCACTTATCGATGCAGCACGACTGAGAGTCGCCAACCAAGAGGCAGCGATTGAACTCGATGATGATCTCCACCAGATCAAAAAATCTTTCTTTAGACAAGAGCAGAACAACACCAAAGATAACCTTGTCGCCTTCTATGTGACCAAGCTTCTCACACACGATAGACAGCGTCTAACGATTGAGTATCGAGGCTACAAAGGGATCTTGGGCTATAACATCGGCAATACCTCTATCATCGGTAATACCTGTATGGTAGAGAATCCAGACTATGACTTCTATATGGATGTAAACTTTAGGGGGAACTTCTCTCTACGAAGTAATAATAAATTAGATGTTTCAAAGATGGCAAGTGAGATAGGCAATGGTGGGGGACACCCCAATGCAAGTGGAGGAAAGATCGAGGGGTATAAAGACTCCTTTGTCTATGCTGATATACGCAAGTTTATCCAAGCCTACATCGATAGAAAGAGCCAAACTACTCTCTAGTGACTCCCTTTGGTGATGATCTCTGTGATAGTGATATTATCTAGTATCGCACCGTGGCTATCATTTTGTCCCGCAAGCTCTTTGATCGAAAGCTCTGGCATACTCACCGTGCCACTAGTATGAGGTCCTCGCCATCGTAAAGTTTGACTTCCCTGCTCGTTTGGATCTATACATCGCTTCATCTGCTTTTTTGAGCAGACTCTCTACCTCTGTGCCATCATGCGGATAGCAACTCACCCCGATACTACAAGAGACTGCGAGGCTCTCTTGCTCATAACTGAGGGGGAGAGCGGTAGCGTCGATTACCTTCTGAGCCAATAGTTTCAAGGTCTCAATATCATCAATATCTCTCAAGACCAAGGCAAACTCATCGCCACCAAGTCGTGCGAGTATATCATCTTTTCGAATGATTTTTGAGATATTTTTGACCACCCATTTGAGCATAGCATCCCCTGCATCATGTCCATAGGTATCGTTAATCGGTTTGAAATTATCTAGGTCGATAAAGAAGAGGGTAAAGGGGGTTTGCTCCTCTACCATCGTCGTAATATGTTGGATAAAGGAGAAGCGATTGTGTATCTGTGTCAAGCTATCAAAGTGTGCCAGACTATAGAGGACTCGCTTCTCTTTTTGAGAATCTTTGGCTTTAGCTATTTTGGCTTTGAGTTCAGAGGTGACCTCTACCAATTTACTATTGAACGCATCGATATCAATCGGCTTAGAGATAAACCCATTGGCTCCATTATTGAGTGCCTCCATAAGATTCTCTCTATCCCCAAAAGCGGAAGTGATAATGATAATCTGCTCTTTATCCTCTGCTTTAATCTGCTTAATCATCTCCATACCACTAAGCTTTGGCATATTAAGGTCGGTGATAATCACATCGGGTCTCTTCTCACGATAGAGTGATATCCCCTCCTCTCCATTGAAAGCCTGATAAAACTCCTTCACCTCACTAGAGAGATAAAACTCCATATACTCTTGGGTATCCACATCATCTTCTACATACAATACAGTAAAGTTTTTTAACATCTTAGAGACTCCTATTTAAAATTATGGTAAAGGTCGTAATTCCCGCTACACTCTCAACTACAATCTGTCCACCCATATGATCTTCAACAATCATCTTACTCATATAGAGTCCTATCCCCGTACCATTTTTATCATTTTTGGTTGAGAAGTAGGGTTCAAATATCCGATCGATAATATCAGGAGCAATCCCCCCTGCATTGTCTCTAATATGGAGGATAATCGACTCCTCTGTACTCTCATAAAAGATACTGATTTTCCCCTCTTTGACTTGATTCTCCATCAAAGCATCTTTGGCATTATTGATAATATTGATAAGTGACTGCCCTAGTTTATTGGGATAGCCCTCAACAAAACAGTTATCACACACTTGATGCTCTAGCGTGATATTGTGTGTGCGTAGTACAGGTGAGAGGATAGCAATCATACGATTGACACTCTCTTGGATAGAGAAGATGCGTTTATCCACATCGGGCTTGAAGAAGTCTCTAAACTCATCGATGGTACTAGACATATGGGCAATTTGCTTTTTGGATGCCTTCTCAAAATACGCTACTGCTTTATCATCCAACTGCCCCTTCTTATACTTGAGGATAATCGTCTGACTAATGAGAGAGAGGTTGTTGAGCGGTTGTCGCCACTGATGGGCAATCATACTGATCATCTCTCCCATCTGAGCAAGGCGTGACTGTTGCATCAATATTAACTGTTGCTCTTTGTTTTTGGCTACTTTCTCTTTGATGGTATTTCTAAGATAACTCTCCCGCTGTCGTCTCTCCTCAAAAAGAGAGCCTGAGATCAGTGCCAATGAGATATGCACAAGGATAAAGAAGTTGATATTGATAATATTATCGAGCATCGAATGGATAGCAAATGCCCCAATCCCCACATAGACACTATAGGTTGAGAGTATCGCAATAATCACAGGAAGTCCTACCCCATAGTTGAGCCCTTTTTGAGAGACGATCCAGATCACCGAAGGGATGGTAAAGGTCAAGAGTAGTGCTAAGTTCTCGACTACCACCACCAACTCCAAAGCATAGATAAAGAGTGCAAAACTCACCATATAGAGTAGATAGATCCCCCATGATATCTTCTTGTAGTTTAGCAAAAGTAGTAAAATAAACGGTGTAAAGAGTAACTGCCCCATGATATTACCAAACCACCATGAGAAGAGTGATGCCATATAGCCACTCCCCTCAATCACCCCACTAAAGAAGAGTACCAAGTTACCCAATATGGCACTAAAGGGCTGAAGTACGAGGACAATAATCATCACAAGTCCCAAAATATCCTTGAGACGAGAGAGCTTCATATCCAGACTATATCTTCGAAACAGTATCACACCTATAACCGCTTCACTACTGTTGATAAGCGAAATCAGAAGTGCAGGGATCCACCCCAATCCTGTACTATACGCCAGTGCAAACTGCCCCAAAAAGACACCAAGCCAGACCTTTTTACCCCAAAAGATTGCTGAGGCGAGTGCCAACCCCTCAGCGGCAAAGATCACAATGGTGACAACACTATGCTCTTTGAGAATACCAAAACTTAATTCACCCATCAAAAAATAGGCAATGGCTATTATTAAAGTCAATCCAATATATTTTCTATTCAGTTCCACAAGTTAAACCTTCTTTCTAATATACTATTTTACTATAGTAATCTAAGACAAATTACACTACAATCTGTAGAATCTGTAGACAATAGGAGTCCCCATGCATACGATGAACATACTACTGGTTGAAGATGATCTTGTAGCCTTAGAGATGATTGAAGGGTTTCTTACCAAGTGTGGATTTGAGGTGGAGGGGGTATCGACGGCTACCGATGCGGTATCCTACCTGAGCAACCACCACTATGACCTGCTTATTTTGGATATCAACCTCCCTGACTACACAGGGTATGAAGTACTCAAAACACTCAAAAACCAACGCACACTCCCTATCATCGTCGTCAGTGCAGATAATAACACCAGTGCTAAAATCATCGCATTTAAGTATGGTGCCAAAGATTATATGGTCAAACCTATCGACCTAGAGGAGCTTGAGGCGAGGATATGGGTACAACTAAGCCACACTAGCCAGATAGAGACCCCAGAGCCATACGCACGCTTCCAGTGTGACGGCTCTACAATACGCTTTGATCAGACCCCTCTCAAGCTCACCCATACAGAGTTTGTACTGCTTAGTAACCTCATCAAACACAAAAATCAAACCCTCTCTCGAGCGCTACTCCTAGAGTCTATCTCCTCTATCAGCTCCAATCGGGCACTCGATAATCACATCAAAAACCTTCGCAAAAAGATACCCAATGGACATCACTACCTTAGAACAGAATATGGTGTGGGATATAAGCTCTCCTATTGAGAGAGGATAGAAGGAGGGGGAGTCAAAGAGGCTCTTCTCCCCTAGCAAGGGGAGTATAGGAGTGTCTATTTTGCCTTCTCTAGGTACTTTTTCTCTACGGTATCAACTTTGATTATCTCACCTTCGAGTACATGAAAAGGGACTTGTACAACCGCGCCACTCTCTAGTGTCGCAGGTTTTTTCCCCCCTTGAGAGTCCCCTTTGAAGTTGGGTGGAGTCTCTACGATTTTGAGTACGACCGTTTGAGGAATCTCTACAGAGATCGCCTTACCACCATGGAAGAGTATCTCCGCCTCCATCCCATCAATCATAAAGTCAAAAGTATCTTTTCCTACCTGCTCATGGGTCAATCCTATCTGGTCGAATGTAGTGGTATCCATAAACTGAAGCATCTCACCATCATCATAGAGGTACTGCATCGTTTTTTGCTCTAGCTCAGGGACATCAAACTTATCTCCTGCATGAACCGTCTTCTCTATCGTCTTCCCTGTCTGAAGGTTCTTGATCTTCATACGCACAAACGCCGCACCCTTGCCAGGTTTGACATGTTGAAACTCTGTCACTTTATAGGGGTTGCCCGTAATCTCTAATCTCGCACCTTTTTTGATGTCGCCCATTCCAATTGTAGCCATAAGTAAGTCCTATCTGTAAATTTTAAATGATTATATCAAATGATTGATAAAGGGTACCTCCTCAAAGATAATACTTAGGCTGTTAAGGTATAATTTAATCACTTGTCAACGAAGGAACCTTGATGAAAAGTGTCAACACCTACTATAGTGATGCGATAAATCTCCAGCTCTTTTTGGAAAAGCATCAGCTTAAAGATAGCCCCATGTTGCTCATACAAGTCTTTACAGGGGTCACCAATAGAGACTATATCGAGAGTATGCTCCAAGAGATTGATACCCTACTTCCAGAGGCTAAGCTTATTGGCTGTACCACCGATGGGGAGATTATGGATGGGGCAGTCTCGACAAAGATGACAGTACTGAGCTTCACACAGTTTGAAGAGACAACACTCCAGACCCAACTCCTCCCACATACAACCAATGGCTACTATAGTGGCAAAGGTATCGCCAAAGCACTGATTCATACAGATACCAAACTCATCATCGCATTTAGTGATGGGCTAAACAGTAATGGAGAAGCATTTTTAGAGGGAGTTAGTACCATTGACTCCTCAATCATCGTCGCAGGAGGGCTAGCAGGGGATAATGCGATGTTTAAACAGACCTATGTTTTTGATAAAACAACTATCATCTCCAAAGGTGCTGTAGCTGTCTCCTTCAGCAACCCCTCACTCCAGATCAGAAATCGCCAAAACTTCAACTGGCACGCAATTGGCAATGAGCTACTCATCACCAAAGCAGAGGGGAACAGACTCTACACCATCAACCACCAAACCGCCTACGATACCTATGCCCACTATCTCGGTCAAGATGTCGCCAAACTCCTCCCCAAAATCGGGATAGAGTTCCCACTTATCACCCGACGCAATGGGATCGAGGTCGCACGCGCGGTGATCGCCAAACATGACGATGGTTCACTCAGCTTTGCAGGGAACCTTCATAAGGGGGAGTATGTTAGATTTGGACATGGGGATGCGGAGGGTATCTTACGGGACTCTACTCTGTTAAGTATGCGAATGAAAGAGAACCCCTCCGAGGTCAACTTCGTCTACTCCTGTATGGCACGCCGACACTTCTTGGGTCAGTCTGTAGAGCAAGAGACCCTCTCCCTACAAGATATCGCTCCTACGGCTGGGTTTTTTACCTATGGGGAGTTTTTTAGTTCAGGCAGTAGAGAGCTACTTAACCAAACCATGACCATCCTCTCACTGAGTGAAACCCCTAGAGACTACTGTCTACTCCCTCAGAGTAAAGCGTTTCAAGACCTCAAAAACAACACCTCTCGCAGAGCTCTTTTTAATCTCATTGAGGTGACACACTATGAGAGTAAGCTTCAAGAGAAGATTGCCAAAGAGCGTGAAGCCTTTGAGCTGATGTTTGAAAAATCAGCAGATGGGATACTGATCATCAAAGAGGATCACTTTATCCAGTGTAACCAAAAGATGGTCAAGATGCTCGACTACCCAGACAAATCCTCCATACTCAAACTCCGCCCAGGAGCATTCTCTCCAGAGTTTCAACCCGATGGACGACGCTCTATCACGATTATCCAAGAGAAGATAGCACGCTGTCTGAGTGATGGAGAGCAGAGCTATGAGCTAAGCTATCTGCGTGCCAACGGAAGCCTCTTTTGGGCAGAGGTGATCCTCATCCCTATCAACCTTGAGGAGGGGCGTGTCATTAAAGCAGTCTACCGTGACATCACCCAGAGAAAAGAGATCGAGTACCAACTCTCCCACCAAAAAGAGATACTCTACTACCAAGCACGACACGATGCACTCACAGGACTCCCCAATCGTACCCTCTTCCAAGAGAAGTTTCAACACAAAATTGACTCAATGGCTCAACTCACCTTGATGTTTATCGATTTGGATGGGTTTAAGTCTATCAATGACTCACTGGGACATGATGTGGGAGATAAGATACTCCAGCTCATCACCAAACGACTCCAATCTCTCATGACACATGGGCATACACTCTTCCGCTTGGGGGGTGATGAGTTTACCATTATTATCGATAATATCAACCAAAAATCACAGATTGACACCTTTGGTCAGCAGATACTCACCCTGCTCAAAGAGCCTGTGATATTTGATGATCATCGACTCGATATCTCAGGGAGTATTGGGGTAAGCTTCTACCCCCAAAATGGGCAGAAGAGTAAAGATCTTCTTAAAAATGCAGATGTGGCGATGTATAAATCCAAAGAGCAAGGGGGCAATACCCTTGTCTACTACAAAGAGGAGATGAGCCTCGCTGCCTATGCCTTTATCAAGATGAAGACCTATCTACACGATGCGATTAAGAACAGTGAGTTTGAGGTCTACTACCAGCCCCAAATTGATATCAAAACTGAGCAACTCATCGGCGTCGAAGCACTCATCCGATGGAACCACCCTATCGATGGTACTATCGCCCCAGGAAACTTCCTCTCTGTTGCCCGCGAAACAGGACTTATGGTCGAGATAGACTGGTGGGTAATGAAAACCGCCATGCAACAGATGACAGAGTGGAAAGCACAAGGCTTCAACCCAGGCTCACTGGCACTCAATCTCACTATCAAACAATTGGAAGAGAAAAACTTCTTCTCCCAACTCAATGAGGCGATCACCCAAACGGGCTTTGATATCCAAACCTTAGATCTGGAGCTTGAGGAGGGGGAGGTGATGAAAAATCCTAGTGAGATCATCACCATCTTTGAGAAGCTCCACGCTATGGGTATCAAGATCTCCATTGATGATTTTGGGACGGGATACTCCTCTCTTGCCTACCTCAAGCGTCTCCCTATCGATAAACTCAAGATCGATCGATCCTTTATCATCGATATCCCCCATAACCACGACTCTACCTCTATTATCAATGCCATTATCTCTATGGCAAAGAGTCTCAAGCTCAATACCGTCGCAGAGGGGGTAGAGTATGCCAACCAACGCGACTACCTCTTGGCACAGGGGTGTGATGTGATACAGGGCTACTTCTATAGCAAACCACTCTCCGCTCAAGCAATATTTGAGAAATACACGACAACATAAGAAAAAAAAAGAGAAGTTTTAGGGTTGAGGCCTCTTGCCCCAACGCCTTAGGTTATGACTATTTGGTAATAGCAATATTTTTGTGATCTGTTTCGGACGATTTTTTCTTAAAATCCATCGCTTTGCTATTGTCCATCAAGACAGGAACAAAGAGCAAAGAGACAAACACCGCAGCAACCGTACCAGAGATGAGTGCGACACCCAACCCTCCAAAGACAGGATCACTCGCAAGGAGTGATGACCCCAAGATAATCGCAACCGCTGTCAATGCAATCGGCTTGGCTCGTGTCGCTGTCGCAACGGCAATGGCGCGTCGCTTCGGTAAGCCTTCACACTCCATCAAGGACTTCGCAAAGTCAATCAATAGTAGTGAGTTTCGTGAGCTAATCCCCATCAAGGCGATAAACCCAATGAGTGAAGTCGCCGTCAAAAAGAAGGTCTCAGAGGTGAAGAGATTGGCTACCCAGTGTCCAACAATCACCCCAATCAGTGAGAGGAATGACCCCAAGAGGATAATCCCACTAAGAGCAAAACTCTTATAGTAGACAACCAAGAGCAAGAAGATTAAGACAAGAGCAGAGATAAAGGCTCCCCCCAAATCTCTAAAGGTATCAAGTGTCACTTTCATCTCCCCATCCCAACGCAAGAGGAACTTCTCCCCTGTCTTCTTATGCGTTAGGTGTAGGTCAAACATATAGGTGGTGATCCATGCTTCCTTCTCTACGATAAACTCCTTAGAGAAGTATTCGATCATCTCATCTCTCGCTTCGAGTAGTGGATAGACCTGAGAGACCATATCCGTCTCCGCGATGACATTGATCATACGAGAGAGATCTTTGTGCATAATCATCGGATTAGACTTGGCCTTTCGAATGGTTACGACCTCAGAGAGTGGGACAAGCATACCCATTTTATTCATAAGGTTAAGCGAAGAGAGTTTACTCTCTAGGGATTCTCTACTCTTATCTCCAAGGGTCTTACTCGTCTTCTCTAGCACCAAAAAGATCGGTAGCTGATCGGGTACATTTTGAGAGTTCTTATGGGCGATGACCATCCCCTCAAATGCAAGATAGAGGATATTATTGATCTGAGAGATACTAAGCCCACTGCGTGCTACTTTCTCTTTGTCAGGAACCAACTCATACTTATCAAAGATATCATCCGCCATCACATCGACATCGACAAGCCCCTCAGTATGAGAGAGTATCTTTGCAGTATCCATAGCCAATTTACGATTGGTCTCTAGGTTATCCCCATGAACCTCTAGTACGATAGAAGCGAGGGTAGGAGGTCCTGCGGGTTGTTCGATAAACTTAATCGTCGTCCCCTTCACCAGTGGTTCACACTTCTGCTTAACCCGTGGTCTAAGACGCTGTACCATCAAAAATGAAGGCTCTGAGCGTGTATGCTTATCGGTTAAGTTGACAGAGATCTCAGAGACATTCTCTGTTCGCTTCATACTCGCACCCTTGACAAGCCCTGCGTAGTCGAGTGGTATCCCCTGCCCCAAAAAGAGCTCAAGGTGCATCACCTCCTCCTCTTTTTGGAGGAGATCAACCACACAACTATTGACCTGCTGTGTCTGCTCTATGGAACTACCTGTAGGTGTATCGACATAGATAGAGAAGGTGTTATCACTCTTCCCTGGCAACATCTTCGCAAGAACAAGCTTACTAGGAAACATCAACAACGAAGCAAAAAATGCTACCGCGGTTAAGAGTAGTACCAAACTCTTTTTGGCTTTATGATCAAGAATACCATAGACTAACTGCTCTAAATTTCTCATAATTTAGCCCCTTTATGGTGGTGATGGTGCTTGTGTGTTGGCTTCTTTAGAAGCTTTAGACTCAAGTAGGGTGTAAAGATATACGCCACAAAGAGTGACGCGACTAGTGCAACGGGGACATTGTAAGGGATAGGCTTCATAAATGACCCCATCATCCCTCCAACAAATGCCATAGGTACCATTGTCAAGATAATCGCTAGTGTTGCCACATTGGTCGGTGCGCCAATCTCATCGGTCGCCTCTATCAAGAGTTCATCCATCTCTTTGCTATCGACATCATGGGCATGGAGGTGTCGGTGGATATTTTCAATCACAATAATCGCCGCATCAACCAATAGCCCCAAAGAGAGCAAGAAGGCAAAGAGGGTAATCCTATTGATCGTCTGTCCCGAGAGATAGGCAATAAAGAGTGTAATCGCCAAAATAGCAGGAACCGTAAAGGTAACAATCAAGGACTCTTTCCAACCCAAAGCAAAGACCAACATCAATGCAATAATCACAATCGTAATCAGAAGGTGGTGCATCAGCTCATTGACCGCTTCATTGGCACGCGTACCGTAGTTTCGTGTCACAAGATAGCCGATCCCCTCTTTTGCCAATATCGCTTCACTCTCTTGGATAACACGCATCACATCCTCTGCCACAAAGACCGCATTGGTTCCAGCAAGCTTTGCAACCGTAAGTGTCACCTGTCGCTTCTCTTTACTGAGTGGTTCACCCTTTTGGCTCTTCATATAGAGCTTCGCCTCTTGGAAGTTTTGCAAATCAATTCCATTGGTCACTTTGGCAACATCCCGCAAGTAGATGGGGGAGTTCATATACTGTGCCACAATGACCGAGCCTACATCCTCGATACTCTCAATCGCATTTTTGACACCAAAAATCACAAGTTGATTACTCGCAGTACGCCCCTTCACATCAGGGACATCCACTGCTACAGACTGTACTGCCTGCATAATCTGCCCCAATGAGAGGTGATAGGCGGAGAGCTTCTCCATATCCACTTCAACATTGTATTGTGCTTTGTGCGCCCCTTTGAGGGTCGTCTTGGCAACATTATCAATGGCATTAAGTTTTTGCTGTAGACGGCGTACCATCTCAAATAGCTTTACATCATCGACTTTAGAACCCTCTTTGGGATAGAATGCTACAGAGACGATAGGGATATCGATATCGATATCAAAGGGTTTAATCAAGGGTTGCATCACCCCTTTAGGCATAGAGTCCATATTTTGAAGTATCTTATCGTAGAGTTTGAGGTTTGAATCCTCTCGATTCTCTCCGATATAGTACATCACATTCAAAATCCCTACATTATCCATCGCCATACCGTAGATATGCTCAATACCATGCACCTCTCTAAGCTTTCGCTCTAGGGGATTGACGATGATATTTTCGATCTCCTGAGGTGATGCACCAGGCATCGCCACAATCACCGCACCCCCCGAGATAGCAATCTGTGGATCCTCTTCACGAGGCATTACATTGAGGGCGAGATAGCCCATAATAAGCAAAAATGCTCCGAGTACTGCCGTCAAGGGGTTACGAAGAAACCCTTTGGCAAGCTTACCTGCCACATCAACAATCTGATACGCTTCTTTTGTTGCCATGACTAGTACTCAAAAGTGATTTTGGTATACATACCAGGATAGACTGAGCGTCCTTGAATATCAAACGCTATTCTAATCTTAAACTTATGGGTCATAGGGTTGGAACTAGGGATAATCGAGGTGATTTTTCCTGTGGTCTTAAAGCCCATAGAGGGGATCTCAATCACACTCTCTTTGCCTAAGTGGATATACTTCAGTTGTGTCTCTGAGACCTCTGCCACAATCTTCAAGTCACTTAAATCGGTCAAAATAACCGCAGGCATACCAGGGATTGCCATCTCTCCTTCATTAAGGCGTTTTGCCACGATAACCCCATCATTGGGTGCTTGAATCTTAAGGTAGTTGTACTGGTTGAGTACCTCCTCTTTCTTCGCCTCCGCTTGCTTCACCTGCTCTTTAGATATCTGTACCATATCTTTGAGGTTTTTAGCTGCGAGTTGGAGGGTTTCAAGTTCATACTTAGAGACCATCTTCTTCTGGTAGAGTCGCTCATGGCGAGCGAGGTTGATGAGTACATTATTGTACTGGTTGCTGTTCATCTGATGTGCCAGACGCGCCTGAGAGATCCCAAGCTCTACCTGTCGTTGTGCCGACTCAATCTCTTTGGAGTCAATCTCATAGAGCAACTGCCCCTTCTTGACGATATCTCCCTCAGAGACTGCCATATGTTTGACATACCCCATATAGCGACTTGTCATCATCTTTTGGTTGTCTGAGACAACAGACCCCGCTAGGTTGATCTCTACCGCACTCAGCGTGGTTGTGAGTGCGAATACAGTTAGTGTGATTAGACTTTTTATCATGCTCTTCCTCCTCTATTTAGTAGACTATTTAGCTCAAATATCTTCGTGTTGCGTGTATTTTTGACGGTTAAGAGTTTGAGTAGTATCTCTAGCTCTTTGGACTGTTTGATGAGTACATCAGAGATAGAGACCATCCCCTCTTTGTAGCGAGCACTGTAGTTTTTGTAGACCTCTCGTGCAAACTTCAACTGCTTACGATAACTTCGTACATCTCCACTCTCACTCAATATCTCTGTCTGAAGCTTCTTAACCTGTAGGGCGATGCCTCGTTTTGCCAAGGCGACTTGATCGCGTACCATCAGACGATTGAGCTTAGCTTTTTCAAGATTGGCTCTATCTATCCCCCCATTGAAGAGGTTCCACTTCAACTGAAACCCTACGGTATAGGAGTCTTTCTTCTCAAAATCATTCCAGAGTCTATTGTCGGCACTGCCATACTCCGCAAATGCTCCAACCATTGGTAAGAAGTTGGCTTCTTCTACGCCAACTGCCATCTTGGTAATCTTCAACCCCAGCTCCGCCTTTTGGATATCGAGGTTATTGGCCTCTAGTGACGCTTTGGTCACCTTAGGCATAGGTGCCATATCGCGTACTTTTTTGATCTTTGTCACCTCCCTATTGAGCAGAAAGGAGAGAAATTGATAGGCTAGATCACGATTGAGTTTGGCTTGATTATACATACTCTGTGCCTCTGCCTTGCGTGCTTGTACCTCTAGCATATCAATCGTCTTTGCGTACCCCTCTTTTTTCATCGACTTGACAATCGCCTCTAGTTTATTGATATTGCGGATAATCTTGGAGAGATTGTAGATATAGTTCTCCACCAAAGAGATATCATAAAAGGCTTTTTTCGTCTGAAAAATCTTCGCATTAAGAAGCTTGTGTGTATCGAGTTGACTCAAGTGATGGAGGGCGTGCGTGATGCGTCCATACTCTGTAAGTTTTCCTCCTGTATAGAGAGGAAGCATATAGGAGAACTTCGTCTGATAGTGTGTGCGTGCTTCAGGGAAGTTGAGATCATCAGGTGCTATCCCCAAAATCGCATCACCATTTTGTGCCAACCCTTGCGTGAAGAGTCCAAAGTTCCCTCCAGACTGCTGAGCCCCTTGCCCAATCGCTCCCATAAAGTCAGAGAATCCAAAGTCTGCAAAGGTCGCCTCACGACTCTGAAGCTTAAACCCAAAGACATTACCTGCATCATTGGAACGCATCCCCATCACTGTCACATCGAGACTACCAAAGTTATGTCCCTCTGCTGCTTTGGCTTCATAGCGTTTCATCTGCTCATTAAAACGAGCAATCTTCAACTCTAAATTCTCTTTTTTGAGTAGCCCAATCGCCTCTTGTAGACTCAAGGCTTTCGCCTGTGCCAAAAGCGGTAGTGTAATCGCCAATAAAAGCAGATACCGTTTGATAAAAAACATACATAAACTCCTTGATAATGTATCATAGATAGAACAATCTACGCGATTATACCTAATTAAATTTTATGAATGATTAAAAGGGGAAAGGGTGATAAGTTATTTTGAATAAAAAAGAAGTGCTACCCCAAAGGGGTAGTCTGGTAGTTTAGCGATTAGAGTATCGCGTAACTTACACTCAAACACTCCTCAAGAGCCATAAGCTCTTCAAGAAGTTTTTTGGATATTGTACCATCTACATGGACGACTGCAAGTGCCTGTTTTTTACTATCGCGTCCCAATCTAAAGTCTGCAATATTGAGGCTATTTTCTGCCATAATACGCCCTACATTACCGATGACACCTGGTGTGTCTGTATTTCTAAAGAAGATCATACTCCCCTTTGGCTCAACATCAAGGATATAATCATCAATCTCAATAATGCGTTGTACCGTATCATCAAAGACTGTGCCACCTAGGGTGATAGTACTCTCTGCTGTAGTGAGTTTAATCGTCACCTTATTGGTAAATCCACTGGTATTGGGTTTGACCTCTTTAAGGATCTCAATACCGCGTTCTTGTGCAACAAACTCCGCGTTAACATAGTTGACTTGATCCCCTACAGACTCAGTGAGTACACCAACCGTAGTAAAGGTAGCCATAGAGTCGATATACTCCGAGATAGAACCCTCTGCCGTTACCTTAATCGACTTCACCGCACTCTTTGTTACCTGTGCAGAGAGGTGTCCCATCTTCTGAATAAGCTCAAGATAGGGTCTGACAAAGTTTGGTAACTCATTCTCTTTGATTGGGAGATTGAGTGCATTAGGATAGGCGATACCTTTAGCTGCAGCGATCGCATTCTCCGCCGCTTGGATCGCGATATTGCGTTGAGACTCTTTGGTATTCGCACCAAGGTGTGGTGTCACCGTGACATTATCAAGATCAAGTAGTGGATGATCGGTAGCAGGTTCTTTGTTAAATACATCGATTCCTGCCATCGCTATCTTACCAGATTTCAAACCTGCTAGAAGTGCTGCTTCATCATAGAGTCCCCCCCTTGCACAGTTGATAAGTATCACACCATCACGCATCTTAGCGATCTCCTCCTCCCCTATCATACCAATGGTCTCTTGGTTTTTAGGAGTGTGGATTGTAATGATATCACATGCCAAGATATCCTCAAATGCTTTAGTATAGCTAATCTCAAGATCGGTTGCTTTAGAGGGGTCAATATAGGGGTCAAATGCTACCACATCCATCTCAAATGCTTTGGCTCTCTTCCCTACGCGTGAACCGATATTACCAAATCCAATAATTCCTAGTTTTTTACCTTTGAGCTCTGTACCATACCAATCCTGTCGTCTCCATACACGATCGAGCTTAAGATTATTGTGTGCATAAGGGAATTTTCTTACACAAGAGAGGAGGTGTGTCATAGTCAACTCTACAGCTGCAATGGTATTGGCAGTGGGGACATTCATAATGACAATACCCTGCTTACTTGAACTAGGAATATCAACATTGTCTACCCCAACACCTGCACGCACCACAGCGGTAACTTTTTTGGCTGATGCCAAAAATGCGTCATCTACATCGGTAGAGGAGCGTGTAATCGCTACATCAGCCAAAGGAATAATCTCCGCTATGAGTTTATCTTTAGGTTCATCTGCTGCATTAATAAAATTTATTTCACTATCATTTGTAAGAATATCCAAACCACTTTGGTGTATATGGTCACAAACAACGATTGTCTTTTTTGACATCCAATAACCTTTTTTGTAAATTTTTAAGTACGATAAAGTACGGAGAGGATACGACAAGTCGTATAAGCCCAGCCCAAAGTGGGCGTGGGTTTGAAGTGCCGATGCTAAGCATCAACAGACTTCATAATAGAATGACTATTTTTTAAACGCATCACCAAACGCATCACCAAGTGTCATGCTATCATCTTGGTCTAGGTTGAGTTGCTCTAGTGCTTCTCTCTCCTCTTGACGCTCAAGTCTCTTTACAGAGACACGAATTCTATCACTGTTACCATCGATAAAGCTAATGACACCTTTGATCTCTTGACCTTTTTCAATCTCATCAAATTTCAATGGGTGAAGATCTTCACTTCTAATGAGTGCATCTACATTCTCTTCAAGTGCGATAAAGACACCAAACTCTTTTTTGTCTTTGACTGTACCTGTTACGATAGAACCATTTTTATGTGTCTGAGCAAACGCTTTGACAGGTGACGCTTCGAGTGCTTTTTTACTCAAAGAGATCTTACCTGCATCTCTATCAATTTTGATGATTTTAACTTCTACTTCATCACCAACACTGAGTTCAGATTTTGCATTTTTAGACTTATCCCATGAGATCTCTTGGTTGTGAAGTAGTCCCTCTACTGTTCCTACTTTTACAAATGCACCAAAGTCAGTGATAGAAGTGACCGTACCTGTCACGACATCGTTGACTTTGTTTTCTGCTACAAATGCGTCCATTGGTTTAGGAAGTAGTGTCTTAAGACTTACTCTCAATCTTCTACCCTCTTTATCAATCTCAATCACCTCAACATTGATCTCTTGGTTATTTTCAAGATAATCTTTAGGGTGTTTAACATTTTTATCCCAAGAGATTTCAGAGACATGAAGGAACGCTTCAAGATCTTCACCAAGATCAACAAATACACCATAAGGCTCAATATTACTAACTGTTGCAGTCACAGTATCACCTACACCAATGATTGCATCGATATCTGCCCATGGATCAGGGTTGGCATCTTTGATGGAGAGTGAGAGGTGTCTCTTCTTTTTATCATACTCAAGTGCAATAACATTGACTTCATCTCCCTCTTGGAAGTATTTTGATGGGTTCACTGGACCTTTATGTGAGATCTGTGAGTAGTGAACCAAACCGTCCATACCACCAACATCTACAAACATACCATAAGAAGTAATCTTTTTGATTGTTCCAATCACAGGATCTTTACTCTCAAGTAGCGTACTCACGATCTCATCAGTTCTCGCTTTATCACGCTCGATAAGCTCTTTTCTTGAGACAACAACAGAACCCTTCTCTTTGTCAACTTTTACGATAACTGCTTTGACTTTTCTACCCATTGGGTCGATTTTTGAAGAGAGGTAAGAGAGTGTACGAGGCATAAAGAACTCAAGTCCATCAACCTCTACAACATATCCACCTTTGTTTTTCTTAGTGATTTCACCTTCGATGATATACTCTTGCTCTGCATCATACTCAGCGATAAACTCATTGAGTGCAACTCTTGAGAGTGCTGCTTTATAAGAGATACGCCCTCTACCCATATTGACCACTTCAAGCGTATCGCCTACATTAAAGAGGATTGTTCCCTCTTCATCTCTGATCTCATCAAGTGTAAGATTAGAGTCTCTACCACCACCGATATCAACAACTGCCAAGTTGTCATTCTCATCAATTTTAACGATTGTACCTGTAACCAAATCACTTCTTGATTCTGACTTCTTAAACGATTCCTCAAGCATCGCCTCAAAATCTACTTCTTCTATTTCGATATCTTCGAACTTCATACCTATCCTTATGTGTACACAAATTTTGCGTTATTATATCCAAAAATCTTATCAAGATGCTTATAGTGCAAAGAAGCCTAGGGAGTCAAGGGGAGAAAGCACACTAGCTAGAGAAACTTTTCGCTTCTCTTAGCTCGGCTTAATAGTGTGAGATACGCGCTAACACCTCAAAGTAGGTCGGGAAAGTTTTGGCGGTACACTCTGGATCATTAATCGTCACCGAGATGGGGTCAAGTGCAAGCAGAGAGAAGCACATTGCCATCCGATGGTCATCATAGGTATCGATTGTGGCATGGGTGAGTTGAGCAGGTGGGGTGATAGCAAGATAATCCTCCCCCTCCTCCACGACTGCTCCCACTTTGCGTAGCTCTGTAGCCATTGCATAGAGTCGATCGGTCTCTTTGACCCGCCAGTTGTAGATATTGCGTAGGGTGGTTGTCCCCTCCACAAAGAGTGCCATCGTCGCAATCGTCATCGCAGCATCAGGGATATGGTTGAAGTCCATATCGATGGCGTGAAGCCTATCACGCGTGACCGTCACAGAGTTATCATCCCACTGCACCTTTGCTCCCATCTTCTCCAAGACATCCACAAACGCAACATCCCCTTGGATACTACGCTTACCGATACCACGCACAGTGACACTCCCCCCCTTGATCGCCGCAGCTGCAAGGAAGTAGGAGGCAGACGACGCATCTCCCTCTACCATAAACGCCTCAACCGCTCGATAGTGTTGTCCCGCTTTGATAGAGAAACTCTTATAGTTGTCATGGGTCACCACCACCCCAAACTGCTCCATAATATCAAGGGTGATATCAATATAAGGTTTAGAGACAAGCTCCCCAATAATTGTAATCTCCATATCCTCTTGAGCCAGTGGAGCAGCCATCAAAAGTGCGGTCAAAAACTGACTCGATATCGCTCCATCAATCGCCACCTTACCCCCACGAAGCCCCTTAGCAGCTACTCTTAGTGGTGGGTAGCCCTCATTTTCAAGATAGGTGATCTTAGCTCCTGCTTGACGAAGGCTATCTACTAGATCTCCAATGGGTCGCTCTTTCATTCGAGGTTCACCCGTAAGGGTATACTCCCCCTCTCCCAAACACAGAGCTGCACAGAGTGGACGCATCGCAGTCCCTGCATTACCCAAGAAGAGTTCTAGTGGCTCCGTAGTGACAAATGCCCCTCCTCTACCGACTATACTACACGAGGTTTTATCATCAGAGAGATGATACTCCACCCCTAATTTGCGTAGTGCTGTAAGCATATGACGGGTATCATCACTCTCTAGCAGATTGGTAATCTTCGTCGTACCCTTGGCTAAACTCGCCAAAAGCAACGCTCTATTGGAGAGACTTTTAGAGCCAGGAAGGGTAACCGTTCCATCAATCTTGCGGATAGGTTTGAGTCGTAGGCTACGCATTAAGCAGACTCCTCTTGCTTTATGGTTTCAATCGCATTGATGACATTTTGGACAATCCAATCAGGGGTTGAGGCACCCGCAGAGATACCACAGAGTTGCTTATTGGCAAACCATTCTGACTCAAGCTCTCGCTCATTCTCCACCAAGTAGCTCTCCTCACAATAACGCTTACAGATGGAGTGGAGCTGTTTGGTATTGGAGGAGTGCTTCCCACCAATCACAATCATCACATCCGCATCTTTAGCCAGTGCCGCAGCAGCATCTTGGTTTTCAAAGGTCGCATTACAGATAGTATTGAAGACTCGTACCTCTTTTTGGGCAAGTATCAACGCATTGGCTACTTTGAGAAAATCTTCAGGCTTACGGGTCGTCTGAGCTACGACAGCAACTTTGGAGAGGAGTGGGAGCGTGACTAACTCCTGCTCATCTTCGACGATAAAGGCGTTACGAAGATCCTTGGCATAGCTCACAACCCCTTTGATCTCAGGGTGGTTCTTGTCACCAAAGATGACGATACTATACCCCTCACGGCTCATTCGCTCTACGATCTTTTGTGGTGTCGTCACATAGGGACAAGTCGCATCAATGATCTCATTCTCTTGGGCTTTGAGCTTGGCAAGTTCATCTTTGGGGATACCGTGTGTACGAATCACCACAGAGTCTGAGGGGGTAACATCCTCAAACTTCTCTGCTAGTCCAATATCAAATCCATCTTTGAGACGATTAATCTCATCTTTATTATGGATAAGAGGCCCATAGGTCTTACTCCCTCTATGCTCTTGAGCGATACTAATCGCCCGTTTTACCCCAAAACAAAACCCATAACTCGATGCCAACTCTATCTTCATCTTCGCCTCTTTTTATCGTAGTGTAGCACCACACTCCTCTTGGAGTGCTTGCATAATGCGTTGGAGTACCGCTTCGGTATCACTATCTTTGAGTGTCTTCTCCATCGATTGGATCACAAAACGAATCGTCAAACTCTTCTGATCCCCCAATTTCTCATCTTCGTAGATATCGACAGGGTAGTAGCTCTTGAGCATTGGAGCATCAATACCCGCTAAGACTTTGGCTACATGACTATAGCTCACGCTCTTATCGATCACCACAGAGAGATCTTTGTAGACCCCTTGGAACTTAGAGATAGGGGTGGCATTGATATGGCGTGGCATCACCGCATCAAAATCTAGCTCCGCAATAAAAGTTACAGGGAGATCAAACGCATCCTCTACCGTGGGGTGTAACTTACTTACAAATCCACACACCTTACCATCAATAAGAATATCAGCTGATTGATAGGGGTGGAGTAGTCCATTTTTATGACTACACGCAACCAGTTCAAATGCTCCAATCACCGCACCCATCTTCTCTGTAAAGGTAGCAAAATCGACCATCTTTGGTTTCCCTGCATTGGTCACACTCTCCTGTGTAAGCTCACCAGAGAAGAGAAAAGAGAGTACCTCTCTCTGTTGACGATTGGCATCAAATACCGCCCCTATCTCAAAGAGAGGGATCGATTTTTTAGTATAACTCACATTGCGTTTTGCTGCATTGAGAAGATTGGTAAGGGTGGTACTTCTAAGGGTATTAAGCTCCTCTGCAATGGGGTTTGTCAAATCCAACTCAGAGACGACCGTAGCAAAATCATACTTCTCTAAAACCTCTCGTTGTGCAAAAATATACGAGACATTTTCATAGAAACCTGCACCAACAGCACGGTTTCGTAGCTGTTTTTTGAGGTGGTAGCGTTGGGTGGTGCTATTGAGACGAACCTCCTCAGCAAATACCAACGGTTTTGCCTCAATGTTATTGATCCCTACAATACGCACAATCTCTTCAGTAATATCTTGAATATTACGAATATCATGACGGAAGAGTGGCACGGTAACCGCTACGATATTATCTCCCATAGAGGAGATAGCAAAGCCTAATTTTTGGAGAATAGTAACCACGCGTCCTGACTCAATGGTCATACCAATAATAGAGGAGACCTCTTTGGCATCAACAATAATCTTCTGCTTCTCACGCTGAACACGGTAATCCATCATCCCCTCATAGCAGTTGATATCGGTATATCCCGCCATCAACATCGCAAGATAGGAGAGTCCAAAATTAAGATCGGGGTTGGATCCTCTAGAGGTTTTATAGTACAGCTCATCACTACTGAGTCCTGCTTCAACCACTGCTTCGGTAAGCTGATCGGGATTTACATAGCTCGCTTCAAGAAAGAGTTTAGTGGTAGTATCTGTCGCTATTGATTCGGTTGATTGGTTTACACCCACCGTACTCACGACTTGACTACCCGCACAAATATCTGTCAATGCGATTGTGTTTTGTACCGCTTCGACAAGGCACTTCTTACCTTTTGTAAATACCTCACTCTTATAGGCACGCAAGATCACCCCTGTGGTGTGTGTCGCATAGGCTAAGATACTCGCAAGTTTCCCCTCTGCTTGGACACCCACCATCCCCAGACGCAACTGAAGTAAAAGCGTCTCAGAGAGGCTATGGAGTGATGCGAGTTTATAGCAAAGATCCGCATTGATCGTCCCTTTGACTTGAAGGTCTGCCTCACGGGCGATACCAAGCTTCATCTTCTCTGTCTGCTTATACTCAAAGGGCTTCATCTCAATATTAAGTGCCGCACTCAAATCTCTAGCAACCCCATAGATACTAAGACAATCTCCACGGTTGGCAGTGAGTTCAAGCGTAATGATAGTATCAGCAACCTTCTCATAGCTTCCTACCTCTCGTCCCACCTCAAGCGTACCGATACTCTCATCAAGGATCATAATCCCTTTGCCCATCTCGGGGAGTCCTAACTCACCAGAGGAGCAGACCATCCCTGCACTCTCAACCCCACGCAACTTCGCAGGCTTGATCTTGAAATCTCCAGGGAGTACCGCCCCTATGGTAGCAACTGCTACAAACTTCGCATCTACAACATTGGCAGCCCCACAGACGATCTGCTTGACTCCATCTCCTGTCTCAATCTGACACACATTGAGTTTGTCTGCATCGGGGTGCTTCTCACACGAGAGAATCTCCCCTACTACGACCTTAGGAGCGATCTTAATCTGCTCAATACTATCTACCTCTAACCCAATCGCATTGAATGTTTTATAGAGCGTACTATTGGATACATCACTTAGGTCTATAAACTCACTTAACCAACTTCTTGTTACTATCATCTAAACTGCTCCAACAAACGAATATCTCCCTCAAAGAGTGATCTCAAATCGGGAATCTTATGCATCAACATTGCAAAACGCTCTACACCCAAACCAAAGGCGTATCCACTCACATCCTCATACCCTACGGACTTGAAGACATTGGGGTCTACGATACCACATCCTAGCACCTCTAACCACCCTGTATGAGAACAGACACGACACCCCTCTCCCTCACAAAAGATACAGGAGATATCCACCTCAGCTGAAGGCTCTGTAAAGGGGAAAAAACTCGGTCTAAACCGCACCTCAACCTCTCCAAACATATACTGTAGGAAATCGGTTAAAATCGATTTGAGATTGGCAAAGCTCACCTTATCTTTGGCATCGACTACTAATCCCTCTACCTGATGAAACATCGGAGTATGTGTCAAGTCATAGTCCCTACGAAACACCGTCCCTGGTGCGATCATACGAATAGGAGGCTTACGCTCCATCATCGTACGAATCTGTACAGGAGAGGTGTGTGTACGGAGGAGTGAGGCATCATTGAAGTAGAAAGTATCTTGCATATCGCGTGCGGGGTGATACTTGGGGAGATTCAACGCTTCAAAGTTGTGAAAATCATCCTCAACCATTGGCCCTTGCTCCACGGCAAAATTGAGTGCGACAAAGTAGTCGATAATCTTATCCATCGTCTCCATCACAGGGTGCAATGCCCCTTTTTGACCCTGACTACCATAGAGTGAGACATCGATCGCTTCACGCTTGAGTAGACGCTCTACCTCTTGAGCCTTTAGCAGCTTAAAGCGTGCATCAAATGAGCGTTGTAGTGATGCTTTGCGTTTATTTAATCCCTCTGCATACGCCTTCTTCTTCGGACCAGGGACCTCTTTCATCTTTGCAAACTCTGTTGCAATAAAGCCCTTTTTTCCAAAAAGTTCAACACGCACTTTTTCCAGTGTCTCAAGCGAATCTGCCTGAACGATTTTCTCTTCTAAATTTTCCATAAACTCTCTATACCTAGTATTGTAATTGGTGTGATTTTATCTAATTGTTGCTAATAGTGGGATTTATTACCCTTTTTCTGTGTTATAATTCACGCTATCGATCGATATAAATACTTCAAACTGTAGGAGAAAACCCATGTGTATATTTTGTAAAATTGTAAATGGTGAGATACCCAATAATAGTGTCCACGAGAGTGAACACTTCTTAGCCTTTCATGACCTCTACCCCAAAGCCCCTGTGCATCTTCTGATTATCCCCAAACAGCATGTTGCATGCTTCCAAGATGTCTCCCCAGAGATGATGGCACAGCTTACCTCTTTTGCCCAAGAGGTTGCGACTAAGATGGGACTAGATAAGAGTGGATACCGACTCATCACCAACAATGGAGAGGATGGCGGACAGGAGATACTGCACCTCCATTTTCATATGCTAGGTGGCGGTAAACTTCGATGGGATCATCAACATGAAGATCCTCGTAAAAGCTTATAGCAAGAGGGGATTAGACGACTATGAGACTACCACTCCTTCAGACTCCTGAGTATCAAGCCATTAACCAGAGACATATTGAGCAGACCATTGGATATCTGTTTGAGAAAAACCAAGACTTTGCAATCGCATGTAAAACAGCTCAACTCACCTTTACCCCTGAGTTGCCCCCCTCTATTTCAGAGGCGTTTGAGGAGGTGATACTCTTTGTGATTAGCCGTTACTCCCTAGAGAGTGCGGTCTTAGAGGAGGGGTACTTCTCATTTGAAGCGGGATTTGGAGAGGAGAATTTTGGTTCGGTCATCTCAATGCCACTGCTGACCATCAAGCAGATTTTTCTGGGGGATCACCCAATCCTCATCAACCTCTCAGATCCAACACCCCCTAAGAGCGTGGCATCTAACAACTCTATGGAGGCTCTCCTTAACAATCCTGAGAACAAAAAGCTTCTCAAGAAACGACCCAAACCGTAGCAAGGCTACGCGTTTGCCTCCTCTATCTTAGCACTGCCCTGCTAAGATGTAGTCTACGACATTATCGACATAGGCGTTGTGCTTATTCTCTTTGGAGTAGACGATATAGAACTTCCGTGTCATCATATAGCCTCTAAGACGCGACTCAAATAGCTCACCCGCTGCCACCTCATCGGCAATAGCATGCTTAGAGATGATTGAGACCACAGGTTTATCTTCGACCTTTTTACTCTTTTTGAGTGTCTGTAGTACGGTAGTAGTATTGCTCACCTCACTAATGACATTGAAACTACTACACGATACCCCCAACTCCTCAAAGACCTCTGAGACAACTTTGCGTGTATGCGATGCCTCCTCACGACAGATCCAGCGATAGTCATAGAGCTCTTCTGTTTTGAGTATCTTAGGGATGGGGACATTGCTTGCAACAACCAACTCATCCTCTAACCACTCACGATAGATCAAATCATTATCCATTACAGGTGACTCAATCAACCCTACATCAAGCTTACGCTCTTTGAGCTTAGTGACAATCACATCACTCACATCGATACTGAGATTTACATCATTACTAATCGCTTCACTCATCGCATTGAGACACTCACCAGGGATAACATAGGTTCCTATCGTATAGGATGCTCCTAGTCTAAAGGTCATCTCTTTATTGATAATCTTCAAGATATCCCGCTCTGATCCATGAATCTCTTTCTCTAATCGTGAAGCGATTTTATAAAGTTCCTCCCCCTCTGGGGTGAGTTTGATACCATTTTTTTTACGCTCAATCACCTTACAGGCAAGATAATTCTCGATAAATTTAATCTGCTGTGTCACCGCAGGTTGTGAGATACCAAGCTTGGCTGAGGCTTTAGAGAAGCTTCTCTCTCGTGCAACAGTGAGAAAAGTTTCCAACTTTACAAAATCTTTTAGCATTAGTTTTCCTTATTTTTTATCATCTCAAAATCAATCTATCGTTATTGTATCAAATTATACTTAATCATTTATAAGGATTTCTTATTAAATGTATAAAATTAATTTTATACAATAGGGATTAATCACTTTCACGATATAATAACTCCTACTAGGAGTGACACAAATTTATGGAACAGATACTCAATGGACTCAACCCAGCACAGCGTGAGGCGGTAGAGCATATCGATGGTGCGATGCTTATCTTAGCAGGTGCAGGTAGTGGTAAGACCAAGACCTTAACCACACGCCTTGCCTATCTTGTGGGAGAGGTGGGTATCGACCCACGCAGTACCCTCACCCTCACCTTTACCAACAAAGCTGCCATGGAGATGCGTGAGAGAGCACTCAAGTTGATGCCCTCCAAAGTCTCCTCCCCCCCACTACTCTGTACCTTTCATAAGTTTGGTCTGCTCTTTTTGAAGTTTCATATCAGCAAGCTAGGACGCAATAACAACTTTGTCATTATCGATAGTGATGATAAGAAACGGCTCTTGCGTTCCCTTGCCAAAGCATTGAAGATCGATCTCAACCTCTCCTTTATCGCTTCAGAGATCTCCAAATACAAAAACTCCCTCTTCACCACCCAAGAGGCGATCGACAAAGCAGAGCTTCCCGACTATAAGCAGGTCGCAGCCATCTACGCTGCCTATCAAGCCAATATCGAAGAGAATAACCTTGTCGACTTTGATGATCTGCTAATGCTCACCTATCGTATACTCGATGAGAACCCCACCCTACGCACCGAGGTGAGTCAACAGTATCGCTATATCATGGTCGATGAGTATCAAGATACCAATGAGCTACAGTTTCGACTCCTCTCTCACCTCTGTAGTACACACCAAAACCTCTGTGTCGTAGGGGATGATGACCAGAGTATCTACGGCTGGAGAGGTGCCAATATCCAAAATATCTTGGAGTTCTCCACATACTTTAACTCCGCTAAGACCATCAAGCTTGAGACCAACTACCGCTCCACTACCCCGATCCTCACCGCTGCCAATACCCTTGTAGAGCATAATAGCAACCGATTGGGTAAAAAACTCATTTCCCATAAAGGGGAAGGGGAATCAGTTACGCTCTTCCACTCCCTTGATGAGTCGATGGAGTCTCGGGCGATTGCCCATCAGATCCAAGCACTCCTTACCCAAGGGATTCACCCCGATGAGATTGCGGTACTCTACCGTATCAATGCCCTCTCCCGCTCCCTAGAAGAGGGCTTTACCAAAGCAAATCTCCCCTTCAAACTCATTGGAGGTATGCGGTTTTATGAGCGTGCAGAGATCAAAGATATCATCTCCTACTTTCGGGTCATCGCCAATCCACACGATGACTTCTCCCTAATTCGTATCATCAACAAGCCCAAACGCGGTATCGGTAAAGCCTCACTCCAGAAGCTCCAGAGTGCGGCACTCGATGCGGGAGTCTCCCTCTATGGCTATATGCAAAAAAGTCAAGCAGGGGAGCTTCCTATTGTTGTGAGTAAGAGAGTTGCCAATACCCTCGAACACCTGAGTGATACGATTATATCCCTACAGATAGAAGCCAAGGAGTCTATTGAGAACTTCGTAACACTCTTTGAGGAGCAGATCGCACTGAAGTCTTACTACCACGGGATGGTTGATGGTATCGATCGTATCCGAAATATGGATGAGTTCTATGGCTATTTTCGTGAGGCGATCCATAAAAATCCGATGATTACACTTGATGAATTTCTCAATGAGACCTCCCTACAGAGTGATCAAGATCAGATTGAGTCTGATGCGATTACGATTATGAGTATTCATGCCTCCAAAGGATTGGAGTTTGAACACCTCTTTGTTATCGGGTTAGAGGAGGAGTTTTTTCCTCTACTTGGAGAGGGGTGCAATATGGAGGAGGAGCGTCGCTTAGGCTATGTGGCGATTACGAGAGCCAAATCCCACCTCACTCTTTGCTATGTCGATAGCCGTTTCTACAAAGGTCGTCGAAAGATGATAGACAAGAGCCGTTTTCTCGGGGAAGCAGGACTGATACAAGATACCAGCTTGAAGATCACCAAACACTCTGCTTTTAAAAAAGGAGATCTTGTAAAGCATAAGATTTTTGGGATTGGACGGGTTCAATCAGTCAATAAATCAGGTAATGAGTATAAGCTACTCATCAACTTTGGTGGAAACAAAAAAGAGATACTCAGCTCATTTGTTCAGCGTATCTAAGTCTTACAAGGAATCCTATAGATGAATCGATTATTTGTTGTCAATAAACCCATATTTCGCACCTCCAATGGATATATGGGCTATGTCAAGCGAAAGTACCATACCAAAAAGGTAGGGTTTTCAGGAACACTAGACCCCTTTGCTACAGGGTCTCTTATCGTTGCTACAGGGCAGTATACCAAGCTCTTCCAATATCTTGATAAAACCCCTAAGAGTTACAGAGCAACCCTCTGGCTAGGAGCCAACTCCCCTAGCCTTGATATCGAGAAGATCACCTCTATCCAAGAGACCCCCACACTCACACTAGATACGATTGAAACGGTACTCGCATCACTAGAGGGGGAGCTTACCTACTACCCTCCCAAGTTTTGTGCCAAAAAAATAGGGGGCAAGCGTGCCTATGAGCTAGCACGCAGTGGCGAAGCTGTCCCTCTCAAGCAGATCACCTCTACTATCCATCATATCAAACTCCTCCACTATACCCACCCCTTTATCCACTTTGAGGCAACAGTGAGTGAGGGAACCTATATCCGTAGTCTAGGGGCATTGATCGCTGATAGACTTGGGGTAGATGCCACACTTTCAAGTCTACACCGTATCCATGAGGGAGCGTTCTCTTTTGAGGAGGAGCGTGCCATCGATCCCTTTCAACACCTTGCCATCCCCAACAACACCTATACAGGGGACATCTCCTACCTTGAGCTAGGTAAAAAGCTCTCTGTCACCTACTTTACGATCCAAGAGGATGGTGTCTATCTTGTGGAGACCCCCAACTTCTACGCTGTAGTTGAGATCCTTGCGGGGCAAGTGAGCTATCGGCTCAACCGATTGGAGAAGTTTCATGCCTAGTCACCCCCTCTCCATCCATGCCCATGCCAAAGTCAATATCTTTTTGAAAATCACGGGACATCGTGAGGGGTATCATACCCTACTCTCTCGCTTTATGCGTGTCGAGACACTCTATGATACACTCACTTTTGTCCCTCAACTCTCTCCTGCTTTTACCCTAGAGGGGTGTGAGGGGGTACCCCTACGATCCAACACCATCTACAAAGCCTACCATGCACTCCTCACCTATACCCATAGTCCCAAACTAAAAGCATTTTTTCATGCCCATAAAGTCATCGTCACCAAACGCATACCGAGTCAGGCTGGATTGGGAGGGGGAAGCTCCGATGCCGCAGCCTTTATGCGACTGGTCAATCAAGTGTGTCAGCTCACTCTCTCTATCGAAAAACTCGCCGAGATTGGCAGTAGTATAGGGGCAGATTTACCCTTTTTTCTCTACAACTACCCTGTGGCAAATGTCTCTGGATTTGGAGAGAGTGTCACCCCCTTTGAGGAGGAGGTACTCCCACTCCAACTCTTCACTCCCCCACTAGGATGTGATACCACACAGGTCTACAAAACCTTTAAGCAACATCTCCTTGCAACGATTGAGCCTGCTAGTTTTGCGGGGTGGGAGCAAGAAGCATCCCGTACACTGCTAGAGCGGATCACAGACCCCCTACAGCTCAATGATCTCTATGCCGCAGCGACACTTGCCTACCCAGAGATCACCACCTACCATCAAGAGGGGTGGTACTTCTCAGGAAGTGGGAGTACCTTCTTTAGACATAGGTCTTAATCGATCCGATGAGCTTTCCTAGCTCCTCTTTATAGCGATCGATATAGGCGTGAATAAGCTCAGGGTGTTTATTGACAAGATATTGATGGATCTCACTAATGATAAAGTGCATCTTCTTCGCCCCAATCGTCCCTGTCAATCCAATCATATCCAGACACAACATCTTCGCCTGCTCATAACGCTTCTCTTGTACTAGCTTCTCAAAGAGGACATCACTGCCACTATAGGCATCAGAGAACTCTAAGAGTAGCTCTTTATAGAGTGCTTCATTGCCTCGCATACGCTTAATACCCGCCTCAATATCCAACCCTTCTAAGACCATTGGTTGACGCACGACTTGCTCTTTGCGAATGGTATTTACGCCCTTTTGCTTTTGGAGGAAGTAGTCCAAAGCACTATAGAGCTTCTCTATCTTAACAGGCTTAGGGAGATACCCATTCATACCACACTCAAACATCTTCTCTATCTCATTACTCAATACCAATGCTGTGAGTGCCACAATTGGCATCGTATCAAAACGGGCATCGCTTCGGATCAACTCAACCGCCCGATAGCCATCCATCGTTGGCATATTGATATCCATCAAGACAAAATCTATCGCCTCTTTTCGTTGCTGTAAAAAGTCAACTGCCTCCTTACCATTGTCTACCGTGTAGAGTACCATACCAGAGTTGTTGAGAATATTGAGCAGTACTTTTTGGTTGATCTTATTATCCTCTACAATCAGTAGATATTTCCCTTTAAAGCGTGCAAACTTCTCAATACTCATATTGGCTTGTGCGACAAACTCCTCTCTATGGATAGGAAGTAGATTTGCTTTCTCTACGGGAGTGGCAGGTGGGGTATTCCCCTCCCTCTCATAGAGCTCTTTAAATGTATCGTAGAGGTAGTCATAGTTCATTGGCTTACTCAACTCACTATCGATCACATAGTGTGGTGTCATGGGATAGGAGGAGAAGATACTGCGTAGTCGCATCACCTTAATCCCATGATGCTTTTTAAGATTCTCTAAAACATCTAAGGTTTTGGGGGTAAAGAGCTGTTCATTGAGGATCACTAGCCCATAGGATTTGAGATCTGGAAGCATCTTCTCAAAGACACTATTACTCATCGTCTCAATCTCTACTTTAAAGGAGGTAACAAGCCGCTGTGTCACCTCAAGAGCTAAAGCACTCCTATCAACAATCAACACCCTCTGCCCCACCATAGACTTGAGTGTTTTTCGCTTCTCTCCTCGCTCCTCTTTCATCGGAAGGGTAAAGACAAAACTATCGGTACCCTGTGTTGTCTTCTCAATATGAAGTATCCCTCCCATCAAGTAGATATACTCTTTTGCCATATAGAGTCCCAAGCCTACATAGCGACGCTTCTGCTCATCATAGTAGTACTCAAAGAGTTTCTCTTGATCTTGAAGCACAAGATCTGATTCAATCGTAAACTTAATCTTCAAGCGCTCGGTGATGCGAGAGTCTCGTACAATGTTAAGCTTCACCTCTTTACTACTACTATGCTCTATGACATACTCCAGCATATTCATCAAGACCTGCCCTAGGTGTAGGGAGTCTGCTCGCATTGTATGAGGAACTCCCTTATCAATATCAAAGAGTACCTCCGCATCATTTTTACCATAGAGTGTACTCAGTACCCCCGTGACATCATTGAGGACATTATTGAAGCGAAACACCTCATCTTGCATCACCACTTTTTTGGACTTCAATCGCAAGAAGCCAATCAACTCCCCTGTTATATCGAGTAGCTCATTCTCATGATCCATTACCTTCTCTAGCTTAGAGTGAAGTGGAGCATCTTTGACCTGACTCGCAAGCTCTTTGGTATGGTCAATGGTCTCTTTGGTCATCGCATGGATATTCTCCCCCATAGTTGAGAGTACTTCATGCTGTTTCTCTTCGAGCCTTTGGTGTTTTTGTTTGAGTTTTTGATACTCCATCTTCAACCGCTTGATCTCATCAGAGGAGAGATACATAAAGAGGATTCCTACGACAGCCAAACCAAAAATCGCTATCCATAAGATCACATCCTCTTTGGCAATCTCCTTAATCACCTCTTGCTTCACCTCTTTGATCTGAGGCTCTGTATGCTCCATGATAAAGGACTGAGGAAACGCATCCTTAATTGTGAGATAGACAATAGCAAGGGTATCACTATCGTCAAAAGGACCGACCTTTAAGAGGTAGTTACTCTCTAGCTTAATGATCTTAGCCGGAAGACGCTCTTGCTCTAGAAGAAAACGCGTCGCACTATCATGGGCTACAAGTGCTTCATAGTCTCTCTGTTTAGCCTCGATAGCCTCTTGTGTAGCCTCTTGTGTCAAGACAATAAAGCTCTTAACCTCTCCTCCCCATACAACCGATAGGCACAGTAGTAATCCTACGATATAGACTCTAAACATTATGCTCCCCTAGATTTTTTATTTGTTTCTCCATCTTCTGTTGCTCTTCTCCTAGTGTCACCTGTGCTTGTTTAATCCCCTTGAGTGTCCGTCTGTTGTAGAGTGAAAGCAGTAGACCCACCAAAGAGAGCAATAGCAGTGCACTCCACTGTAACCCAATGATATGTATCCAACTCTGCTCTATGGGAGGAGGCGTATCAAGTGCAATAGATGCTTGTTTTTCTTTAGGGATAACACTTCGATCTCGTACAAAAAATATCTCACTTCCCCTCGCAGTAAAAAGCTCTTGTAGGCGTTGTTTGAGAAGACTCTGAGAAATAGGCTTAATGACTACCACACGATAGGCTCCAAACTGCTCAAGTGTGAGGGTGAGATGGTACTTCTCTTGGAGAGCTTTTGCTTCACTACTCATTTGAAAAAAAGCCTTTAACTCTGCTAAATCCTCTACTACATGCGTACTGTCTCGCTCCCCCTTAACAATCAATTTTTGATGTAAGTTTTCTGAAAACAGTAGTGTCATACATACCACTAGCATACCAATCAATCGCATCACAACCCCTTCTACAAAAGGGTAGTTTATCACACTTTACCCCACTTACACTCCAAGATTAATCTATTCGAGTTATAATTTTGAAAAAGGAGTCGTTTTTGCCCATCAATATTATTATACAAAATAAAAAAGCGAGACATGACTATGAGATACTAGAGAAGTTTGAAGCGGGAATTGTACTCCAAGGGAGTGAGGTCAAAGCCCTGCGTGCGAAGCGTGCCAATCTCTCAGATGCGTTCTGTCGCTTCATCAAAGGGGAGTTACACCTGATGAATGCACATATCACAGCACTAGAGACTGCTCACAAGAGCTACTCCCCCGATACACGCACCCCACGCAAACTCCTCCTCCACAAAAAACAACTCGAAAAACTCTATCTCAAAATCCACCGTGATGGACTGACCATTGTCCCATTGATGCTCTACTTCAATGAACGAAATTTTGTCAAGGTCAGTATCGCCATTGCCAAAGGGAAAAAACTCCATGACAAACGCGCGGATATGAAAGCCAAAACCCTCGATAGAGAAGCGAGACAAGCGATCAAGGCACGCAGTTACTAGCGACGACGCTTGCGTTTTTCCTGAAGCTTTTTATGTGCTGATTGATATCCTCCCCTACGCGTGCGTTTGATTTTTGCTCTCTGTGCCAAGCGTTGATAGGGGCTTGGGTGTTTCACTCTCTTCTCCACTAATGCCCTCTGCATTGAGAGGCGTTTACTCCCAATAAACGCATGGATATGCTGTTTGACTTTACCCCTAAGATACTTAGCCAAACGCTTAACGGGTAGGTGTAGTACGATCTCAAGATACCGCTCCATCCATCCAAACAGTCGGCTAAAGAGTGCGTAGAGTTTGAGTAGAAAGGGGTTTAGGAATGGGATCTTCTCCATAAATCCTAAGAGCCAGTTGAAGATCACAATCTCCACAATCGGAGCAAACCAACTCCCCCACAGATAATCGGTAAAGAAGTAGAGGATACTTGTCCCCACTTTGAGTGAGAGTGCTAGCAGAAAGCTCCAGATCTTAGCGATAAAGACCTTCATCGCCAAAACACCCCCCAAGAACTTACCGACAAACCCCAATGACCCGATAAAGACAAACCCTGTAATAATCTGCTTGACTAAAGGAAAGCTTTTGAAGTTTCGTTTGATATAGGTGAGCAGTCGTTTGACATCTCCTGTGATATGATCGAGAAAATGAATCTTAAACTGCCGTGTGAGTACCTTCTCTATCAAGTAGCGTTTACCCAATCCTGTAGCAGAAAGGAGTGCGAGTTTTTTCATAAAGAGTGCCAAGACAAACTTACCCTTGACCAAGAAAAACCCTGTAATCAACACCACCATATGTTTTTTGGCAAAGAGTACCGCACGCATACCCACTGCTATCACAAAAGTACGAATCTCCTCAACCATCAAGAGGAGTATCACCACACTCCAAAAGAGTGCTATCCCTCCCCAAAATAGCAAGGACTTCTTTGGCATTTTCATCGCTTTAGAGATCCTTTGATATGATGGTAGAGTGCTTTGATTTTAAGTAGAAACTGACTCTTGTTTGAGAAGTATTGCCTCTTAATCTGCTTGAGATAGCGTTTGAGACGACCAAGCTGAAGCATCGTATCATGATAGATAGGCTGTGACTTCAACCAGTCAATCGTACCCATAATCTTCTCATAGAGCCACTTAAACCACCCAAATCTCATGAGCTTTGCTTCACTTACCCGAAAGAGCCAGAAGGTAAATGCAGCGATGGGTATCTTTGAGAGGTAGAGGAGTAATCCCAAGAGCATCTGACCACTCACAAAGAGAACCCCCGCATAGAGTCCAAAGGCTTCAACCAGTATCAAGAGTCCGACAAATAAGACAAGGATAACTGAGGGGTTGGCATCTTGCAATTTATGCTCTAGGGTTTGTAGAATCTTAAGAGAGTGAATTGCTTCATAGATAGGCTTTGCCACCCCCTCCCAGATCAACTCTTCAAAGATAATATAGGTCATCACCAAAAGAAGCTGAAGCAGTAGCAGTATTCGATTTTTAACTCTTATCAATATCATGTAGTATCCTAAATAGCGTTCGATTTTATCGGTGTATTATAGCAAAATAATAGAGACTCTAATAAGAAGATAGGAAATTTATAGTGTAGTGTTCAGGGGGAGGTATAGAGAGAGGGATAAAACTCCAGTGGGAATCCACTGGAGTAGCATAGAGAGAGATTATTTTCTTCTAAGCTCTTTAATTCTTGCTGCTTTACCTTTGAGAGCTCTAAGATAGAAGAGTTTTGCTCTTCTTACTCTACCTCTTCTAAGGACTTCAATACTCTCAATACTCTCAGAGTAGAGTGGGAAGATTCTCTCAACACCAACAGAGTTAGCACCCATTTTTCTTACCATAAAAGTTCTACCTGTTCCTTGACCTCTAATCGCAATACAAAGACCCTCATAGTTCTGTACTCTAGTCTTAGCACCCTCTTTAATTCTTACCGCTACTCTTACAGTATCACCTGCTCTAAAATCAGGAACATTTTTATTCTCTAGTTGTGCTTGTTCAAAGCTTTCAATGAATTTGTTTCTCATCTTCTATACCTTTTTGTATAAGTCTGGGCGAAAGTACTTTGTTTTGCACAAAGCCAACCCGTGTTTTAAGTCCGTGATTCTACTATGATTTCCCTTTAAAAACTCTGAAACAACTTCAGAGTTTTTATAAGTTGTCGGTTTAGCAAATGAGGGAGCCTCAAGAAGAGCCGATTCAAAGCTCTCAATACTCAATGAGTCACTATTGCCCAAGACTCCCGCTACATTGCGTGCTACCGCGTCACATACCACCATACTTGCCAACTCTCCCCCTGTGAGGATAAAATCCCCTATGGAGAAGAGCTCATCTGCCTCTGCCTCTATCACCCGTTCATCGATCCCCTCATAGCGTCCACTCACCAAAACAAGATGTGACTTCTTTGCTAATCGCTTGGCATCATTTTGTCTAAAGGGTTTGCCTACAGGGGAGAGAAATACTACATGAGCCTCTTTGGAAGTGTTCCGTATCGCGTGGAGTGTATCCATTAGGGGTTGTGGTGTCATCAACATACCTGCCCCACCACCAACCATAGGAGCATCTACACGCCTATGCTTATCGAGGGTAAAATCTCGTGGATTACTAAAGTCTATTGAGATCTTCTCATCCTCAATAGCACGCTTAAGTATACTCTCACTAAAGTAGCCTTGGATGAGTGTAGGAAAGAGGGTTACAAAACTAAATCGCATCCTAACTTGCCTCTAATATATCGATAGCATCCTTCACAAAGACCACACCCTCTTGGATATCGGTCTTTATCACATAGCGTTCGATATAAGGAACCAAAAACTGCTTAGGCAACCCCTGCTCTACCAAACTACTATCGGTTTTGATAGAGAGGTAGTCTGTCTCCGCCAAACGCTGAATATCCTCTACCACGCCAAGATCCCTACCCGCCTCATCGACACGACACCCAATAACATCAAACCAAAAATGCTCTCCCTCTTTAAGGGTACACGCCTCTTTGGTTTGGGTCTTAGTAGCATAGAGTTTAAGGTTGGTGAGTCGCTTGGCACTATCGATACTCTCATACCCACGAAAGCAGACAATTCCGCGTTTGAAATCTATCTTAGCGATGGTGAGGTCACCACGACTGGTGCTATAGCTCTGACCTACTTTAAACTGTTCGGGGAAATCGGTGTGGAGGTGGAGCTTTAGGTCACCCCAAAGCCCTATAGTACGCCCAATCTGAGCGATAAAAAAATTCTCTTTAGACATCGGGATGTATCACTTAGCCACTTTAACATTAACACGGTAGTTCTTACCGCCTTTTGCTTTGCAACCAGAGATAACCGTCTTGATAGAGTTTATCATGCGTCCCTGCTTACCAATGAGCTTACCTATATCTTCACTATGAGCAAAGATCGTAATCTCATCAAACCCTTCATTCACCTCAGTAATCTCAACAGAGATATCTTCGGGGTGTTCTACTAAAAGTTTAGTATAACTAATAAGGAATGCATCTACCATCTAAGACTATTTTCCTGCTAGTCTTTTAACTGTTGGACTCATTTGAGCACCAACACTTAACCAATAGTTCAAACGCTCAGTATCAAGTGTGAGCTCTTTGTTTGCACTGACTGGGTTATAGTGACCAATTGACTCAATCCAACCACCATCTCTTCTTTTTCTGCTATCTGTTACTACGATTCTGTAAAATGGCTTCTTTTTTCTACCCATTCGTGTCATTCTGATCATTGTCATATTGTATCCTTTGTGTTTTCATAGATTTAATCGTTACCTGAGGAAGAGTAACGCATTACTGTAAAGTACTGACAACTGCTTTTTAATGACTAAAGCACTCATCAATACTTTTGGAATGAAATTTTATCATATAGTTTATAAATTTTTGCTTTTATAACCAATAGCCTCTCCTCCCTAAAGAGAAGAGACTCCTCTAGAGACTATCTATGAGGTGTTGTAACCCGATTGAGTAGTGCTTGGAGTCGCTTTTTATCAATCTTGATCGATTTGTCCCCTTGTCTGCGTGCATAGAGTAGACGCACCATCTCCTCAATCTCACGATCTTTTCCAAGATGTCCAGAGAGTATCTGTAGGGCATCAGAGTCACGACCCGTGTACCACTCCTTCTTACGATTCCATCGGGGAAACCATCGTACCATCACCCCCCCTACTCCTACCCCTAGACCAAAGGTCACCAGAAGTATCCACCACGCAACCCCCTGCTCTTCTACACTTACCACAGAAGCTGTGTGTGGGGTCGTAGGCTCTGTTTTTTGGGGTAGGGTCCTCTCTGTCTGCTTAGGCTGCACTGTAGCAGCAACACCCCCTTTGACGAGGATAGGATAGGCAGGAAGCTCCAATAGCTTCATCTGCTTGGTGAGGGGATTATAGCTCTCTATCTTCACACTAGGTATCGTAAAGTTGTGATCACTGATAAAGACAAACCGTTTTGTAGCAACACTCTCTACCGCTCCATCTACCACCGTATGCTTCACGGTATCCTCATCACTATAGATTGTCACCCCATCGATCTCCATCTCAAGCCACTCCAGCGACTCAATCACCCCTCTTCCTTTGAGTGTCACCGTAAGATTGACGGGAGTATTGACCTTGACCTCACGCGTATCAAGCGTCGCTTCTAAGGTAAAGTCTCCCACACTATCGGGTGTAGAGGGAGTAGGTAATACCTCGATTGCAAGGGTATTGGAGTGTGCCTCTCTCCATGAAGCACCCACAAACTGCCCAAAGAAGTTCCGACGACTTTGATCTAGCAGTGCCACCTTAATCCCAGCAGGAGAGAGTGTAAAGTTCCCCTCTTGCTTAGGGACAAGGATATAGGACAACTCTGTGATCTGATAGCCCCCGTTATGATACTGCTTCTGCTCCTCTATCTCTTGGACAAAAAATCCTTGAAAGTTGGGTTTGGTATACTGTGGGGTCTGTGAGAGTCGTACCCCATTTTTGAGGGAGAAGAGTACCTTGACGATGAGGGATTCCCCTACAACGACACGATGTTTGGTGCTACGCATCAGCAGGGAGAAGGCAGGGCTACTACTCTGTGCTTTGGCTGACTGCACAACACGAAGGTGCAATGGCTGACTCTGATAGACCTTTCCGCCAATGCTGACACGATAAGATGGGATCTGCATATCGTGTTGTGGGATAAAGCTCAAGCTTAAGCGTGTGCTATGACGACTCTCTTGCTTCCCATTGATAGAGGTAAAGGAGCTACTCTGTGATTGGTGTTGTCCTACAATAGGAGTATCACCTATCTTGCGAATAGAGGGAAACTCCACACGCCCCTCACCCACTGCCTCTAGCTGAAGCGTCACTCGACTCCCCTTAACCGCCTCAGGTGTAGAGAGTGTTGCGGTGACCTCTGAAGCGTTGAGTAGACTTAACAGCACTCCAATCCATACGAAAACATAGCGTACGATATAGCGATTACTACCACGGTTTTGCATCTTCACTCCTTTTAGTTTTTGATGGACTACCCATCTCATACATCATAACAGGCATCTTCTTATACTCCATCTTACGCAAGAGTCTTTTGAGCTCTTTGGCTCTAAGCTTCTCCTCTTTTGAGACGGCTTTGCCTACACCTTGTGGTGTCGATTTCGTTGCTTTTTGCTCCTGAGGTGTAGAGGCTTCTTTGGCACTTTGAGCCGTGTCATCTTGAGCTTTATCACCTTGAGGCTTAGCCTCTGACGAGGGTGATTTCTCCCCTTGCTTTGCTTGCTTCTCTTCAGACTTCTGTTGCGATTGAGAGGGCTGAGGCTTGGGCTTGCTAGAGGGGTTTGGTGTAGACTTTGGTGCTGACTGTTCCCCCTCTTTTGACTGAGACTCTTGACTCTTTTGCCCTGATTGCTTCTTTTGCTCAGATTGCTTTTTCTGCTCTGCCTCTCTCTTCTGTTGCTCCTGTTTTTGCTCCTGTTTTTGCTTTTGCTTTTGTGCCAGTCTAAGATTATGGTGCGTATCATCATCCTCTTTATGGCGTAAGGCTTCTCTATAGGCTTCGATCGCCTTATCCCACGCTTTTTTCTGAAAGTAGCTATTGCCTAGGTTGTAGAGGCGTGATGCCTCATCGACCCCTTTGGCTTGCTCATAGGCTTCAATCGCCCTATCATACTGCTTGGCACGGTAGTAGGCGTTACCCATATCATAAAACTTCTCTGGAGTCGTCGCATCAATCGCCTTAAAGCCTCTAGCACTCTTGGCATACGCTTTTGCCTCGTAGAGGGAGTTTGCCTCCTCTATCTTTTGAAAATCCAATAGCCCCGCCCAGACTCCATAGGGGAGTATCAGTAGTAGCCCTATCCACTTCTTCATGATACCCCCTCCTTAGTAGTATGGCGTACTCTCCTGCGTGGAAGTGAACTCAACGCAATCAAAAAGAGTCCAAGCCCAAGTGCCAAGGGGTAGTAGAAAAGCTCCTCTTGATCTTTGAGCATGACGCTTCCTTGTTGTTGATTGGGGTAGCGACTGCGTATCGTCTCAACAAATGCCTTCATATCAGCCTTACCATTATGGGCAATTGTATAGGCTCCACCACTGGCTACGGCTACCTCTCCAAGCGTATCATTACGCTGTGTAATCGCTATCGTTCCATCTGCTTGCATCACCGCTTTTCCTTCTGAATCGATTACAGGTGCCCCTTTGGCTGTCCCCACAAGGACAACAAAGAGTGCAATCTGCTCCTCTTTGAGTCGTGCTTCTAATCCCGCTATCGCCTCTTGGTCTCCCCCATCACTAAAGAGTACCACGATCTTAGGTTTTTTCTCTTTTAACAACTTGGCACTTAACGCTTCTAGTGCCATAAAATCCGTAGAGGATTGTGAGATATAGGCATCATCTACGCGTGACACCATCATCTTTAGCGTTGCTTTATCACTCGTAAAGGGAGCTAGGACAAATGAGCTATAGGCAAATGCCACGATCCCGATCTCATCATTGGGCATCTCATCAAGGAGTTGTTCTATCTTCTTCTTAGCAAAAGCTAGACGGTTAGGATAGTGATCTTGACTACGCATAGAACCTGAGATATCTAGCCCTACAAGCAGACTCAACCCCTCCATCTCCACCTCTCTCTCCCCATGAGAGAAAACAGGTCTTGCCATCGCTACAATCATCAAAAAAAGCCCCATAAACATCGTAAGGTTACGAAGCATCTTGGGGATAGTCTCATCAGACGCACTAAGGCGTTTGAGGACTTTGGCATCAAAGACACGAGAGAGTTGCTCCTTGTTGGTCGAGACTAGTAGAGCAAAGATCACAAATGGTACCAGAAGTACCCAAAAAAGCTGAGGATAGAGAAAACTCATTTAGACTCCTTTCGTACTGCGTAGATAGATAAAGAGTAGCAGACTCAAGATCGCCAAAAAGAGTGGATAGATATAGAGATAGGTATGCTCTACCACCTGCTTATCATCGATCTTGGTCACCTCAAGGGCATTAATCTCTTCATAGATTTTAAGAAGCATCGAGGCATCCTTGGCACCATACGCCACACCCCCTCCTGCTTTGGCAAGGGCAGTGAGATAGCCCGCATCATAGTCACGGTTGGCTCTACCTATCCCAATCGTATAGAGCTTTACATTCTGCTTTTGCATCATAGACTGAAGCTGATCGAGAGGGACTTTACTCATATTGTCAACCCCATCTGTCAAGAGGATAATGATCTTAGATTTGGCTCGACTCGACTCTAACAGTGTATAGCTCTGGACAATAGCATCATTGATCGCTGTGCGTTTACCCGCGACACCTAGCTCCTGCATACGGGTGATATCTTGTAGAAACTCTCTCTCAAAAGTCAAAGGAGAGGCGATAAACGCCACATCTGCAAAGGTCACCAAGCCCAAGCGGTCATTGATCCGTTTGGTGATAAATGCCTCAACCACCTCTTTGACCACAGCAAACTTACTCTTGTAGGGGTTTTGTGGATCAAATCCATATTGACGCATAGACTCACTCGCATCAAGCACAAGGACAATATCGCGTCCCTCTTTTTTACTATGGGTATAGTGCTGGGTGCGTACAGGCGATGCGAGTGCCACAATCGCCAAGACAATCCCCACCCACTTCAACCACACCACCCAAGAGGCTTTGGAGCTTTGGGTAAGAAGGAGTTGCTCTACATGAGGGAAGTAGATCGCTTGGTTGCGTGCCTTACACCACTTAGCACACACGACAAAGAGGACAATCAGCCCCAATACAAGGGGGTATTCAAAACTAAATTGACTCATCGGCTACCTGCACAAAAAGGTTAAAATGGTTGCGTGTCTCATCATCAATTGGGGCTACCTCTTTACGATATTTATAGGGTTCTAACCGCTCAACCAACTGCTCAAAAAGCTTCTCTCGTCGCTCATCTGTGGCAAGTAGGCGTGCATAGTGGGTGGCTTGGTAAGCATCACGCTTACTATCCTCCCATGAGAGGGACTTCAGCATTGCAAGATAGTGCTTTGCAGGGTTGCGTCTACGCCTCTGCCACCATAATTTCAACAGAAAAAAGAGGATCCCTAACAGGAGTATGACTCCTAGACCTAGCAGACTCCAGTAGAGTAGATAGCTACTATCGGGGATCTCAAGTAGGGGCTTAATATCCCGTAATGAGGTGGGTAGATTCTCTTTCATCAGATGCTCCTTTGTGCTACTTCACTCAATGCATACGCTTCATTAGTTTCACATACGGCTCTTCATCGGTATAGATCTTCACAAACCGTATCCCTAGTTTTTTACACATACGGTAGAGGCGTTCATCATTCTCCTCTAGGGCTTGAGTGTAGGCTTTGAGTCTGCTATCATCGACACTCCCCTCAAAACTCTTACGACTCTCCATATCGATAAGCCGTAGCGTACCCAAGGCTTTAGGATTCTCCTCAAACCGATCACGCACAATCACGATAACAAGATCGTGCTTTTTACTCAAGAGCTTCAGGTCTATCTCTCCAATAAAGTCAGAGAGGATAAAGAGTAGCGTGCGTCGTTTAAGACGCTGGTTGAGCGTAGAGACAAGCCCCACAAAATCACTCTTTTTTCCTATAGGATCAAAAGTAAAGTTCGCCTCGATAGCGCGTTGAACCGCAAAAAACTTCTTACTAGGTGGTATCATCTCATAGAGTCTATCCGCAAAGAGAAGATGGGTAAAACGATCACTGTTTTTGATCGCAGAGAAGCCAAGGATACCGACAATCTGAGCAATCACTTCACTCTTTTGCTGGACGGTTCCAAAGTAGGTCGATCCCCCTAGCATACTCACCACAGCCACATTAAGCTCTCGCTCCTCTCTATAGATCTTAACAAAGGGTTTACCCAACTTCGCCGTACTCTTCCAGTCGATCTTACGGACATCATCACCATAAAGATACTCACGAAGCTCAGCAAACTCAAACCCCTCTCCTTGAAAAAGTGAGGGAGTGTTACCTAGTCTATCACCATAGACTTGCTTTTTGGTTTTGAGTATGATTTTTTTAAGACGCTTATTCATAGAGATACTCCTCTAGGCTCTACACTTACGGAATCGGTACCGCAGTTAAGATCTCTTGGACAATCCAATCTTGTGTGATCCCCTCTGCTTCTGCCTCATAGGAGAGGATAATCCTATGACGCAAAATCTCTTTGGCAATATAGGCCACTTCAATAGGGGAGACAAAGGTTTTGCCCTTGAGATACGCAATGGCACGCGAGGCTTTATACATATCGATACTCGCACGAGGAGAGGCACCAAAGCTGATATAAGAAGCCAAACGCTCCAACCCATACGCTTTTGGATCACGAGAGGCAGAGACTAGCTCGATGATATACCGCTCAATCTCCTCATCCATATGAATTGCCATCGCCTCAGAGCGAATCGTATCCAAATCCTCCAAAGAGGCGACCTGCTTGATCTCCTCAAAACTACTATTTGCCACACGCCGTGCGATCTCTAGCTCCTCCTCTTTGGTGTTGTACCCTACTACAATCTTGAGCATAAAGCGATCAAGCTGTGCCTCAGGTAGATCATACGCCCCCTCCTGCTCAACAGGGTTCTGGGTCGCCATCACCAAAAAAGGAAGATCAAGCTTAAAGCTCTCATCCCCAATCGTCACCTGTCGCTCCTGCATCACCTCAAGGAGTGCAGACTGTACCTTTGCAGGGGCACGATTGATCTCATCGGCAAGTAGTAGATTGGTAAAGATAGGACCTTGTTTGATCTTAAAGGTGTTGTGTGAGGGATCATAGATCTCAGTACCAATGATATCTGAGGGGAGTAGATCGGGGGTAAACTGTACGCGTTTAAACTCTAGCCCAAGTGTCTTGGCTAAGGCATTGACCGCAGTCGTTTTGGCAAGACCAGGCACCCCCTCTAGGAGGATGTGTCCACGGCAGATAAGCCCCGCTAAAAGCCCCTCTACCATCTTCTCTTGCCCTACGAGTACTTTAGAAATTTCTGTTTTGATATGCTCTACGATAGTATTCACATGATTCTCCCAAAATAGTATTGGGAAAATCATACTTAAGGGAGGTTAATTAAAGGTTAATCAGAGCTTTTCAAGCATCGCTTTACCCGTAATCATACAGGCAAATTTCTTACCATCTTCTGTGTGCCATATTCTCACTTTGGCACCCTCCTCTATCTTTTTGATTCGCTTCTCATTGATAGGCATCGCTGCTGCGTGACTGGTATCACTCTCACACTGAGGAAGCAGAACCTCCACAGCTAAAGGATCCTCTTTGATATTACATCCCCCCATCATCAGTGCAACCATACCTAAAAACGCTACGCTTTTTACTCTTCGTGTTTTCATTATTGACCTCCAAATATCAAGTCATCATCTAGTGCCACATCTAGCACAATCATCATACCCGTACCATCAGGGACAACTCTGATATGTGAACCCGCAGCAAAGTGTGCACTCATCGTAGTACCACTTGTGGCACTACACCCTGCGGTATATCCTGTCACTACACTACCATCAGGCATCACGGTGATATAGATACACCCCACTGTGAAGGTGACACTTTTCCCACTTGTTGCTATAGTGAAGCTTCCAAGCGTTGCATTGAGCTCTATGGTTGCATTCCCTTCACTCATGGTATAGTGTTCTACTCCTTGACTTGAAGTATGGGTATAGAGTGTTGAACCACCTGTTGAACCATTAGCCTCTACGACCGTCACAGTTCGTGTCACCTCTACAGCGTGGTTCCCTGCACTATCGGTGACATTGTAAGTAACCGTATAGACTCCTACGGTATTGGTATCGACGGGGTTGACCGTTACGATAGTCGCGGTGATATCTCCATCGATAGTGTCGTTCGCAGTCGCTCCTGCGTCACTGTAGCTATCTCCTACCTCGACATTCACCGTCGCATCACCACTGAGCGTGATCGTTGGTGGGGTCGTATCACTTGTTACATTGACGGTTCGTGTCACCTCTACAGCGTGGTTCCCTGCACTATCGGTGACATTGTAAGTAACCGTATAGACT
>Ga0256837_1000074_pt1 | contig 91043 bp, 86 predicted proteins | sample 4562384metaG_FD_185976 | JGI IMG/M metagenome (GOLD analysis project Ga0256837, IMG submission 185976) | Hydrothermal vent microbial communities from Guaymas Basin, Mexico - 4561-384 | ecosystem: Environmental > Aquatic > Marine > Hydrothermal vents | place: Mexico: Guaymas Basin | collected...
TCTGTTAATGCTCTTGTAAGAACAATATGTCCATCAAGAATAGATCTACTTTGATCTGCAATTGGATCATTCATATCATCTCCATCAACTAAAACTGTAAAAAATGCTGTGATTGTACCATTTGGTGTTGCTCCAGCTCTCTCCATAAGTTGTGGTAAAAGTGCAAAAACACTAGGTGGATATCCACCACGACCTGGTGGTTCACCTGTACTTAAACCTATCTCTCTTTGAGCCATTGCAAATCTAGTTACACTATCCATCATTAGTAATACATCATGCCCTTTATCTCTAAAAAACTCTGCAATAGCCATAGCTGTAAATGCTCCATATTTTCTCATTAACGATGACTCATCACTTGTTGCTGTTACTATTACTGTATTTTCAAGGTTATTTCCAAGATTATAGTGTATAAATTCAGGGATCTCTCTTCCCCTTTCTCCAATTAGTGCTATAACTTTTATTTGAGCTTGACTACCTTTTACAATCATACCCATAAGTGTTGATTTACCAACCCCACTACCTGCAAAAATACCAACTTTTTGACCTTTTCCACAAGTTAACATTGCATCTATAGCTTTTACACCTGTTGAAAACTTTTGATCTATTATTCCCCTTTTTAGTGGTGAAATTGACTCTTTATTAATTGCAGAATTTTCTTCTATATCTTTAATTGGTCCTTTTTCATCTATTGGTTCACCAAGAGCATTTACTACTCGTCCTAGAAGTCCATACCCACATTTAATACTAAGTCCATCTTTTTGTAAAAATACTTTATCATCTATTCTAAATCCATCAATAAATGAAAAAGGTACTATATCAAAATATTTATCATGAATTGAAGCAACCATTCCAAGAACACTATAAATATGTTTTTGAGATTCTATCCTTACTACATCTCCAATAGCAACAATAAGTCCAGTTGCTGTTATTGTTGTTGCAGATATTTTACTAATTCTTCCAAATGGAATAACTAAATTTTCATTTGAAATATTATTTAAAACCTCATCAATATTTATCATAATTTTTCACACATAGATTTATATAGAGATTTTGCATTTTTTACTGCGTTACATTTATTTACACTATCTTTATATCTATTTTCTTTATTTAATTTTTTATATATCTTTGCCATCTCATAGTATATTTGTACCAACTCATTATCACCTATTTTTCTTGGGTTCTTTAATGCTTCTTTGTAGTATTTTAAACCATTTTTATAATCATCATCAAGAATATAATTTGAAGCAATTTGCATCTCAACAAAAGGTGAATATATATGTGCATCCATCTCATTTTGCTTATAATATAATTTTGTTAGTATTTTATTTGCTTCATCTTCATTTTTATTTTTTATTAAATATAAATAATACTGATAATAAAAATCTATAATCATTGGATTATCTTGATTTTGGAATATAAAATATTTATGTTTTTGTGTATAAGTAAAAAATTTATCCATACTATATGTATTATTTTGTTTTGCATATATTAAAAATCTATATAAAAATTCTTGAGATTTTATTTTTTCATTTTTTAATCCATCAATCCTTTTTGATATATCCAAGGCATCATCAATTAGATCTAATTTAATAGCTATTTTTTCTAAATTTAAATAAACATTTGCATCATTACTAGCAAGAAATACTTTATTTGCAATTTTAAATGTTATTTTATTTGGATATTCTAACATACAATTAAACATTTTATCTGTTGTAGTATTATTTTTTATTATCTTTTTAATTGTTGTAGTTGGCATAGTTTGAATAACTTCATCAAACTTATTACATTTCCCTTCTTGTAAATATTCATTAATCATTTTAAGATTAATATCATCAAATATCTCTTTTAAGTCTTTATATCCAAATCTTTTAGCAGTTGCATCTGGTACTTTTAAATAAACATTTTTTAGTTTATTAATAAGATCATATTTTTTCTCTTTTGCATTATTTAATAGCTCTTGAAGAAGTGTTCTATGATACATAACATCAGACATAGGATATTTACTAGCAACAATTTGAGGAGTTAATATACCTTCTCTCATAAGTATCTCATCAAGATACATCTTTGCTAATTTTTTATAAGGGTTATCTTTTCTTTGTCTTATTAGATCTTTATATAGCTCTTTTGCTTTTAAAAGATATGTTAACTCTTTTGAATTTATACTCATATATGTATTTGCTAATATATATTTAAATTCATTAATTTGTTTTTGTTTTTTTGATTTTTTTAATAAAGCTTTTAAAATTCTAATTGCAAGATGTGGCATTTTTGCTTTTTTTAGTTTTCTTATTTTTATCATTGCAATAGTTGGATTATTTGCATAATAATCTATATTTTTATTCAATACTTTTACAGTTAAGTCATATGCTTTTTTATTTTGTTTATCTAATATATAAGCATCATATAATTCATCAGATACAATTGTTGCTATTTTTAAGTTATTTGTCTTAATTAAAATATTATATAAAGTTTTTATAGCTCTTTTGTATCTTCTTTTTTTAATATTGATTTTGGCATAAGATATATCTGAGTATGCTAAAGATAATGGATCTTTAAATGTCTCTTTTATATATTTTGCATATTTTCTTGCTACTATTGCTTTATTTATTTTTAAATTTATATCTACCATTAAAATTAGTGCATCTAAGAGATCATTTTGATTTATAACCCCTTCATTGATAGCTTTTAATAAAATTTTATCTGCTTTTACTGAGTGCTTTTTTGCTCTTTTTTGATATAAAATTTTTGCATAAAGTAATTCTATACTGCTTTTTAGTACATCTTGTTTATTTTGACCTCTTAATAATACTATTTGTTTATATGCGTCATCTATTTGATTATCTTTTAATAGTTTATTTATATATATTATCTTTGAATTTTCATCTCTTATTTTATCTTTTGTACTTTGGGAAAATTGTTCTTTATTATTATCAATATATGAATAATAAAAATCTTTTTTTGCATAAGTTATTGTAAATATAAAGATTGTTATTAATATGTATTTCACTATTTTCCTTTTTTATTTAATTCATAAATATATGTAAATATTTCAGCAACTGCTTCATAGAACTCTTTTGGTATCTCTTGCTCAACTTCTATTTGATCATGTAATGCCCTTGCCATACTTGGATTTTCTATAATAGGTATTTTATTTTCTCTTGCTATATCTTTTATTTTTAGTGCAAGAAAATCTATACCTTTTGCAACAACTATTGGGGCATTTGATTGCTCTTTTTGATATTTTAAAGCAACTGCATAATGTGTTGGATTTGTAATTACAACATCTGCTTCACTTACATCTTTAAGCATTCTTTGTCTAGACATTTTCATCTGAATCTGTCTAATTCTACCTTTTACTAAAGGATCCCCCTCCATTTGCTTATGTTCCTCTTTTATCTCTTGTTTTGACATCTTTAATTGTTTAAAATAATAATATCTAGTAAAGAAGTAATCCATTATAGCAAAAATGATTATAATTAACAAAATAGAAGCTAAGAAGTATGCAGTAAGTTTAATTAAAACCGCTACTGATCCTATAACTTGAGTATCCATCATTGCTAATATATCATCTTTTATAATTACAAATATAACAAGCATAACTAAAAATATTATTATTAATTTTGCTGTTAGTTTAATAGCTTCTAATATTTTTTTCATTGAAAAAACATTTTTGATACCACTAACTGGATCAATCTTTTCAAGCTTTATTGCTAAAGGGACAGTAATAAATCCAAACTGCATTACATTAAATGCTATTGCAAATATAACTACCATTATAAATAATGGCATCAAAGCATTAAGCATTGTCATTGTAACTGTATAGGTTATTGTATAATAAACACTAGCATCAAAATCTGTACCTATAAAAGAGATCACATATAACATCATTTTTCTTATATCATCAAAGGCTGGTCCTGCAAAAAATAATAGATATATTGAACAGAAAAACAAAATTGCTGCTCCTGGAACTTCCGTTGACTTTGGAACATTTCCCTCTTTTTTTGCATCTTCAATTTTTTTGGAGGTGGGTTCTTCTGTTTTTTCTTGATCATCAGCCATAACTCAAGCTCCTATTGAAATTTATTTATAAAATATGTTTCAAATGAATGGACAAAAATATCAAGCCCATACATTAAAAATAAAAATATTAACACAAATTTTATTTGAAATGTTAATACAAATGGAGAAAATGCTGGCATAGATTTTGTGCCATATGAATAAAATATATCAAGAATAAATCCTATAAAAAATAAAGGAAATGAAAATGAAAAAGCAAATAAAAACATATTATTAATCTCGTTAATAGCTATTTTTATACCATCATAATCATAAAGATTAAATTCACCAAGATGGATTAAACCTATACTATTTGAAAGCATATAAAGAGTAACTTCATACATCCCTGTTTCAAAATATAATACAAGTACAATCATATATAAAAATCTTGCAACTATACCTTGTTGTGTACCACTTGCTGGATCAAACATATTTGCCATAGATAAAGAAGTTGCAAAACCAATTAAATCTCCAATAATTTGTATAGCAGAGAATATCATCTGAACAAGAACTGAAGCAACTAATCCAAGTGTTAATTCACTAATTAATGCTAAAATAAAATCACCATCTGTTGTATAAACAAAAGTATTTGTATCTACAAGTGGGTATAAAAATATTGTAAAATAAAATGTTAGGGCAACTCTTACTGTTACATTAACACTTTTATGTCCAAATACAGGCATAAATGCCATAAAAGCTAAGATTCTTGCAAATAATAGTAAAAAATTATAAATTAAATCCTGATTTAATAACTCTACTATATCTTGCATATACTTCTACATATAACCATCATCTATTGAAATATCATTTTCAACAATCTCTTGAGATTCTTCATTTTTACTATTTGTATCTTCTTTTCTTTTTTTATTATTGCTATCATCTTGAGTATTTGATTGATTATCTTGTTGAGAAAAATCTAAAGAAAAATTACTTTGATTATCAAATGTTTTTTGTAATGAGTTTTGTAATAAACCTTTTGCACCTTCTAAAACTTCTAATGTTGAACTATTTGTTGTACTTAAAGATATAGATACACTGTTTGTTGATTTTTCACTTTTCATAACAATAGAGATACTTCCAAGATTTGCTGGATTTAGATTGATCTTAAACGCAGTTACAGGAGGTTTATAGTTTTCATACATTTTTCTAGCCATATCAGACATAAACGACTTCATATTTTGTCTAGCAGAGATAATTTTATTTGTTATATTTTGAATAGCTGTTTGATTTGTACTTTCTTTTAATTGAATCTCTTCAGATTTTATCTCTTTTGTATTTGCTTCAAGCTCTGAAGTTTCTTTTAATACTTTATTTTGTTGAGTTTTAATAATATCTTGATTATTTAAAGCTTGTTTAAATAATACTTTATTTAAAAATGTTGTTTGTTCTTGTACTTTAGCATCTATTTTACTTACAACTTTAACTTCAGATGTAGTTTTTTCTTCACTAATTATTTCAACTTTGCTCTCACCCAACTCCAGTGTTTTTGCACTTTTTTGTATTTTAGTTTTAGCATCTTTTATACTATCATCTAAAAGTATTTTTTTTGATTGCTCAAGATTATGTTTTGAAACTATTGTAGCTTTTGTTTGTTGATTACTTAAAAAAGTTTTTGCGTTTAGTTTATCTTTTGTAAGATCATTGCTATTTTCTTTTTCTATAGATGGTGTATTTTTTTTAGTTTTAATATTATTAACAATATTATCCATCAAAGAAGTTTTTTTAGTATCTTTTTGAATTTTGTTTCTTGATATATCTTTTTTAGAGTTACTATTTTTTTCTTTATTGATTAAATCATCACTTATAATAGTTTGCTTTATATTATCAAATAAAGAACTATCTACCTTTTCTAGCTCTTTATTTTCTATAATAGTAGTTTTTTGACTTACTTTTACAACACTCTCTTGTGTTTTTATTTTTTTACTTAGATCAATTGATTCTTTTTTTATATCTTTTGAATTAGATTTTAATATATTGATAGATTTTTCTATATCTTTTTTATCTTTTATTGTTAAATTTTCTTTTGTGTTATTTTTTAATTTATCAAAAAGAGATACTTTTTTATTAGTATCAGTTTTACTAGTTGTTTGTTTAGTATTGTTTTTTAATTTATCAAATAAAGAGGTTTTTGCTTTATTAGTTGTTGATATTATCGATTCTTTATTTTTATTTACAGTTTTTGTTTTTAGATCAGTAGTATTTTTTTGTGAAGATTTATTTTTACTAATCATTTGATCAAATAAAGAGGGTTTATCCTTTTTTTCTTTATTTTCTGACTTAACATTAGTAGATTTTGATTTTACTTTTGATTCTACATTAACTTGAACTATATCTGCTGCCATATTCTATGCTTTTAGTAAATCTATTGTTTTATCATCCATCGTTTTTTGTGTTTGAAATGCAGATAAGTTTGCTTCATAAGAACGCATAGCTTCTATTAAATCTGTCATCTCTATAACTGGATTTATATTTGGATAAGCTACATATCCATCTTTATTAGCATCTGGATGATTAGGTTCAAATCTCATTATATTTTCCAAATCAGATTCAACTACTTTTTGTATTTTTACACCTACATTTTGATGTTTAGTATCTACTTTTGTTTGATCAAACTCATCACTTTGAGCCTTTTTTTGTTGATCTAATAAAACCTCTTCAAAGACAACATTTTGTTTTTTGTATGGTCCACCATCTATTGTATGTGTAGTTTGAGCATTTGCTATATTTGCACTTACTACATTGATTCTTGTTCTTTGTGCTGCCATACCTGATGTTGCTATGTTATAACCATCAAAAAATCCCATCTCATCTCCTTTTTATTTTATTATACTATTTTTTAATTTAATTTACTAAAGAAAATAGGTAAACTAAATTTGCATTCTCATTACATCTTTATATGCTGATAATGCTTTATTTTTCACTTCAAGTGCAAGTTTTAAAGATAGCTCAGCTTCTTCTATCTTTTGTACTGCTTTTTGTAGATTTTCTACTTTTCCTGTTGCGATACCTTCCATTGCATTATATGCTTGAACTTGTGATTCATTAAGTTCACCCAATGATTTATTTAATATTTCAGAAAATGATTTATCATCTTTCTCTTCAGGCTTTGAAAATAATTTATCTGTACTTAACCCTTGTATTTGGTTTGCTATTTCTCCAATTTTCATAGATCACCCCTTTAATTAGAATTCATAGTTTTTAATTTTGATTCTTGCAACGATAAATCATTTAACAATCCATCAACCTTTGTTGAAAGCTTATCAAAAGCCAACTCTTCTTCTTGACTTTTTAAGTTAAATAATGCAATAACCAAAGAAAACATTAAATTTGCAATACCTTTGAAAAATATAGTACTTAAAATAACCCCTAAAAGTATTTCAAGTGGAGTATAAAGATTTGAATTTATTGTAAAATATATCAAAGTTGCAAAAAAAGCAGTAGCTACATAAGTATTTGTAATATTACTACTAATTAGTCTATTTGAAAATTTTTCTACATTCATAAACTTCTCATCTCCTTTATATTAAGATATCTCTTTAATTAGATTTTTACATATAGCTTGGATAGATAAAGTACTATCACTATAAGCTAACTCTTTAGTATATAGCTTTCTTAACCTACCTGTAGTTGCTATATTTAAATCCACAATTATATTTCCTAAATATTTTACCATAAAATTCTTGTTAAGTTTATTTTTTGATGCTAAATTAATTAAAGATTGGGTAATTGTCTCTCCAATTTTGTAAGTTTTTGTATGATTAAATACCATAAACAATCTTTTTTTACTTAAACTAAGCATCTTTATTAGTGCATAAACATCTGTTAATGCACTAGGATCAGTTGTAGTTACTGCTACTATTTCATCTGATACATCTAAAAACTCTTGTACATGAGAACTAAGCCCTGCTCCTGTATCTATAAATATATAATCAAACTTTTCTGTATCTTTTATCTCGTTAATAACTCTTGAAAATTGATTTTGTGAGTTCTCTAACAAATAATTATGTCCACTTTTACCAGCAACTAAAGATATATTTTTATATTTTGTTTGTAATAGTATATTATCTAAAGCGATATTATTATTTAAATAATCATTGATTGTATATTGAGGTTTAAGATCAAAAAGTATTTGCATATTTGCTAATCCTATATCTGCATCTATTACTAAAATTTTTTTATTTAATGTAGAAAATATATAAGATAGATTTGCTGTAAAAGTAGATTTTCCAACTCCACCTTTTCCAGATGTTATTGCTATCACTTTTGTTTTTGAAGATCTATGCTGTTTTTTTGTTAAATTTATAAGCTTACTAGCTTGTGTTGATATTTGATTAAACATATTATTTTTTTGGTATACTTCTATTCATAAAACAATCGATTAAATACTTATCATCTACACACTTTAGATCATCTGGAACATTTTGTCCAACCGATAAATAACATATAGATTTTTTAATCTTATATGCAAAAGATATAATATTTCCAAAACTTCTTGTTTCATCTAATTTTGTATATATAAGATTATTAATACCCAATATTGAATAGCTATTATATATCTCATGAAGATCAGATTTTTTTATATTTGCTGGTAATACTAGTAATTTTTCAATGCTTACATCTTTTAATCTATTTTGATATTTATTTATATGCTCAATTTTATCAATATCGTATTGACTTGATCCTGCTGTATCTATTAAAATATAATTACAATCTTTTAACCTTAAAAGTGCTTCAACTAAATCTTCTGGTTTATTTACAACTTCTAAAGGTAATCTCATAATATTTGTATATGCTTTTAATTGTTCTACTGCACCTACTCTAAAAGAGTCAAGGGTGATAATACCAACTTTATAATCCATACCCATTTTATAAGCATATCTAGCAGCTAATTTTGCTATTGTTGTTGTTTTACCAACTCCTGTTGGCCCTACAAACATCATAATTTTTCTTTGATGTATTCTAGCTGGAACTTCATATTTTATAGGTATAATCCTTTTTAAAATAAGTTTAAAAAAGTTATTAATTTTTTGTTCATCACTTTTCATAGATAAAGGAAGTTGTGTAATTGTTTTTTTCAATATCGTATATGTCATCTCTTCATCAAACTCATTTTGCTCAAATAAAGAATAGATATCTATAAATTCTGTTGGTATTACCAAATCATATAGTTTACTTTTAGGTTCCCAAAGTGTTTTTTGAACTTTTCTTAAATCATTATGAATTTGTAAAATATCAGATTTCATACTATAATCATTGTTACTTGTAGTTTTTGTTTCTATTTTTGGTAATATATCATTATTTTTATTTAAATTTGAGTCATAATCATCTTCAGTTGCAACTAATATTTCATACATACTTTTTGTTGTTCTAGTCTTTGATGATATCTTTTTTGTAGAAATAACTATTGCATCTTCACCACACTCTTTTTGTGCATTTCTTAAAGCCTCTGTAGGTGTTTCACCTAAAAATGATAACATCTTCATTACTTTTGTCCATTTTTATATATTTTTATGATTTTACCATCATAGTTTTTTATTTTTACATAATCTTTATTTTCTGATATAACTTTTCCAACTCTTTGTATCTCAATATTTCCAAAATCAAATTTAACTTGATCAATCACTACTTTTTGAACATCTTTATAACAAATAGGTGTCCCTTTTATGATATATCTTTTTGCTTGATATTTTGATTTTTTTAATAATTCTTTATCAAAAGTTGTACACCTTAGATCTTTATTTATATTTTTAATATACAAATTGTTTGCATCTAATATATTTTTATAGTTTATATTAACTTTTGATACTAAAACTTCAGTAGCATTTATATTTAATAGTATAATAAATATAATAAATAAGTTTTTCACTATCCACTTACCTCTACTAAATTTCCACCATTTGAAGAACTAATATCATTTACAATTTCTGTATACATCTGTTTTATTGGTAGTACAATTGCAGCTAATCTTCCATTTAGTGCATAAACTTCAGTTAAATGCTCTTCTAGTTCATCTACAATATCTCTATAAATATCTATATCTACCCCATTATTAATAGCATTTGCTAGTTGATCATTTAGATCTTTATGTGCTTGAGATATCTGCCTCATAAGTTGTAATTTATTATCATTTCTATTTAATAGCTTTTCATGCTCAGCATTCATAATATCTTTTATATCTTCATTTATATCTGCTTTTAATTGTAAAGCTTGTTCTATCATTTTTATTACTGTTTGTTGTATCATTTTTTCTCACTTAAAAATTGAAATAGCATATTACTTATACCTAAAGATCCTGCACTTTTTTGAGCTAAACTTTGAGTATACATACTTTTTATAATCTCAGATCCAGTACCCTCACCAGCTATTGTAGAATTTTTTAAAGATACATCAAGAATTTGTTGCATAAAAAAAGATTCAAAATCATCACAAACTGTTTTTAATTGTTCATCTTTTGAAGATTTTGAAAGATTATTTAAGTTTTTTTGTAAATCGTTACTAGTTTGATTTATCATTGATGTTTCAATATTATTTAATGCTTGCATATTTATCTACCTTTATTTAATTCTATCGAAGAAATTTTCATCTTCTAAACCTGTTTCACCTTTTAGTTTATTTGATATAAACTTTAACTCAACTCTTCTATTTTCATTTTCATTTGTACTTTTTGGTCTATATGATCCATATGCAGATACTTTTAGTCTCTCTGGATCAATTCTATTTTTAATAAGCTCTTTTACCAAAGATATTGATCTAAGTGCTGATAGATCCCATGAATCTCTTGGTATCTCATCGTTTTGAAAAACTTCAGTACTACTTGTATAACCAGATACTTCAATATCTAAACCATCAGACATTGTTCTAATAATTCTAGACATCTTTACAATAAACCTTTTTGCTTGTTTATTTTTAAGTGTATATTCACCCTCTTGGAACATTAATGATGATGGAATTTCCATTGTAAACTCATTGTTATTTTTTTCATTTACTGTTATCTCATCATCATTTTCTGATTCTGTTGTATAGTTATATTCTCTAGCTATCTCTTGGAGTTCAACTATCATCTCTCCATTATCATTTCCACCACCCATATCACCTTGGTTCCCTGATTCACTAGCATTAATATGCTCTTTTGATAACTTCATTTTTTCTGCTGCTGATGTATCTTCAGCACCTTCTAAAAAGCCCATTGATCTTCTCATAATCTCAAAGTACTCTTCAACTTTTTTCTTATCCATTGTAGCCATTGATAAAAGTAAAATAAAAAAACAAAGAAGTAATGACATAAGGTCACCAAATTGTACTAGCCAACCTGGTAAACACTTAGGACATTCTGGACATTTATCTTTTGCCAATATTTACCCTTTTTTTCAATTTTATTCAGCTTCTGGAGGTAATACTGCTTGAAGTTTCATTTTAATATTACCTATAGATTCTCCAGCTGCTATCATCATAGCACCTTGAAGAGTTATTTGATGTGCTATCATCTCTACATTATGTTTTTGCTCTAATTTTGCTTCAATAACACCTGCAATTCCTGTACCAATTAAAGCACCATACATAGTTGTAAGTAAGGCAACAGCCATAGCTGGACCAACGGCACTTGGATCGGATAGATTCGCAAGCATAGCAACAAGACCAACAAGTGTACCAATCATACCCATAGCTCCAGCACTTCCACCTATATTTCCATAAATTGCAATTTGTGTTTTATGTCTATTTTCCATATGCTCTAATTTTGTATCCATTAAAGCTTCTAGTACATCTGGTTTTGTATTATCAACTAACAATGCAAATGCTTCTTTAAAAAATGGATTACCCTCATCCATAATTTTTTGCTCAACACTCATTACACCATTTTTTTTGATCTCTGTTGCATAATGTATTATTTTTTCAACAAGTTCAGGAGTTGATTCAACTTTTACTTCATTAAAAGCTGCACCTGCAGATTTTGTTACTTGTTTTAATGCAGCACCTTCAAATTGACCAATAGTAACAGCAGCAGTTCCACCAAATACAATAATAACTGAAGGGATATCGATATATGCACCAAAACCTGCACCACCTAGTACAATAGCTAAGGCTACAAGTCCCCAGACTCCAGCAAATCCACCTGCGGTCGTTTTATCCATGTTAATCCCTTACTTTAAACATTTATTTCGCCAATATATTTGATTTTTATACCAAATTTATTTTCAACGATAACTGCTTCACCTTCACCAACTTTGATATTATTAACCAAAATATCTAAAGGTTCATTCACCATTTGATCAAGTTCAATAATCTCACCAACATCCCAGTTTACAATATCTTTTAAAAGAAATGTTTTTGTACCTAATCTTACAGAAAATTTTAGTTTTACATCAAAAAGTAATTTTAAATTATCACTTGAATGTTCACCTAACATTGCTAATACTGGATCTAAATTACTTGCATTTTGTTCTAAAACTTCATTTGTTGTAGGTTCATCTATATCTTCAATCTTCCCACCACTTGCAATACTATTTATAAATGGTAGTAAAACATCATCAAACTTCATCAATAAGCTTACTTCTTCATCATTAAATGAGATATTAAATTTATATAAATTTGTATCATCACTTATATCACTAACATCAATTAATGAACTATCATTTATATTAAAAGAAAACGAAGTAATATCATCATAATCTTGTGCATTTATTGTAGTACTTAATCCACCACCAATAGTAGCTATGATCTCTTTACAAGCATCAATGATCTCATCATCAATACTAGCTTTAATATCACCAATTCCACCTAGCATAAAGTATTCAAATTTAGTTGCAATAAGTGTTGGTAGATATATACTAAGTGAAGATGTATTTCCACTAAAAGATAAACTAATATCTATTTTTAGATGTTGATTATCATCAAGATCAGATGTACCAATCTTAACAACATCATTAACTTTTGCTTCTAAAGAAAGTAAACTTTCAAATGTATTTACTAGTTCACTTTGAATTATACTTGATATATCTGATGCCAATTATTATCCCTAATTATTATTTATTTTTTTCTAAGTCTTCTTTTAAATGCTCTTTTAGTCTCATAATCTGTTCTGTAGGAAATTGGTATTCCAATCCATCTTTTGAAACTCTCACAAAGAAATCTTTTGTTTTAGTATTAAAACCAAATTTTACATTGTCTAAAATAACTTCATTTGAGACAACTTTATTTGGACTTTCTTGTATGTTTTTATATTGTTCATCAGGGTTGACTCGCTCTTCTTCCCCAATATTTTGAACTTTACTTATTTTTTCTATATTATTTACACGAGATTGATCCATCTCTTCTAGTCTTCCAAGTTGCATATTGTCCTCCTAGTAATAATCTCTTAGAAATATTAAATTTCTAACACAATAAGACTATTATATCAAATATTGCATAAACTTACAAATCTTCTAAATATTTATCAAAACCTTTTAGCTGGAAATCTATTAATCTTCCTGTGTATGGTTTTCTAAATGAAGATTTTGCACTATTTAATTTTAGATCTTGTAGAAGTTGAATACCATTTAAAAATCTTGCGTTATCATCTTTTAATTCAAACTCCATCATTGTCAATGTTGCAGATGCATTAACATAATCTCCTGCACTTAGGTATGATGCTACTAATAAATTATATGTATATTTATCATTTAGATTATATTTACTTTTTATATCTTCTAATATTTTTATACTTTGTATAGGATATCCATCATATAAATTAATCAAAGCTTTTGTTCTTAAATATGTTGGAGTATTATCATTTGGAATATTAAAATTAACTTTATTAAAAATACCTACAGCTTTTAATATATCAATATAATATTCTGTAATAATTAATGGTCCTTTTAAAAAATAATCGTTATAGTGTTTTGGTAAATAATCTTGTAATCTTGCAACATAAGTATACTCACTTTCATTCTCTTTTTTAACAATTGTTCTAAATAAAAATACCAAAGGATCTTTTCCATCATTTAATAATAATGGCTCTTGAAGTGTTGAATCTTTTTCATTTTTATTATCTATAAAATGTAATGCTCTATAAAATACTGAATTTTTATATTTTAAAGATATCTTTTCATCTTCTATTTTATAATTTTTACTAAAAAATATTTTATATATATAGTGACCAAAATATACATATTGCCCTTTAAAATTAACTAAATTATCTTTGATTTGTGTTTTTTCTTTTTTATTTAATTTTATATTTGCTCTTAATGCACTAACTAATACTAGTGAACTATAAAGTTTATTTGATTTTTTTAATAGATATGCTTTATAAAAATTTTTATATGCATTTTTATAATCAAAAATCTGTGCATAACTTAATGCTAAATTATAGTATTCGTAAGATTTTATTTTCTCTTTTTTATCTATTTGCTTTTGTAGTTCATTTGCTCTAATTATAGGATCTTTTTTTACAATATTCGTGAAATTTTTATTATATTCAATCATATTATTTAATGCTTCAATACCATTTATATCTTTTAATATAAATGCATAAATTGAATCTTGTTTCAACTCTTTATTATCAGCGAATATAAATGGTGTAAAATAAAATAACATATCAATTTTTCTTTGTATTGAAAAATTATTTACCATATTAAAATAATCTTTTGAACTATATTTATCTTTATTAAAATATATTCTAAGATCCATTCTTGGATATTGTCTAAACTCATCAAGCCTATCATCAACTAAATCAATATGATCTTTAAGTTTAGAAATACTATTAGTTTTAAGATCATTATAAATTGTAAACCAAATTATATCATTTGTACTCTTTTCATCTTTTGTTTGATTTAAAGCTTTTTGTAAATAAACTTCTGCATTATCATACTCTTTTACTTTTATGTACAATAATGCAAGTTTCAGATAATTATATTCATTTAATGTTCTTAAAACTCTAATTGCTTTTTTATATTGTTTTAATATTATATATGTATTTACAAGTAAAAGTCTTGTATTTTCATCTTGTTTTCTAATTGATTTATCTTTTAATACCCCAAGTATATCACTAAGATATTTTCTATCATTTGTTATTAAATATAAATAATAGCAAGTACTGATATAAGCATATATATTTTGTTTATTTAGGTTTTTTAGATTATACAATTTCTTAAGATATAAGTATGCATTATTTTGTGATTTTAATTTATAATATGCAATACCAATATTTAAAAAAGATTCAACTTTTAATTTATTTGCAGTTTTTTTAAATATACTTATAGCTTTTAGATATTTTTCTTGTTCAAGATATAAAACTGCAATGTTAAATTGAGTTTTTGACTCATATAAAGAGAGTTGTTTTTTTATATATTTATTCTCTTTTAATATATTTGGTTGAGATTCATACTCAATTATTTTTGCTGCATATATATTACTAAATAATAATATATATACAAAAAATATAAACTTCACTATATCATTCCTACAGACGAATAAAGTTCATCAACTCTCTCTTGTAGTAGATCATTTTTTCTTTTTAATTCAGAGTTTTGTTGTTTTAACTTTTGTATCTCATCTCTTGCTTTTGTTAAACTATCTTCTGTATCTTTTATAGTTTCAATAGCACTTTTTAATCTATTTTCATATTTCAGTATCTCAGCATCTCTTGTTTCTTTAGCTTGATTTGCTAAATCCTTTTCCTCTTTAATTTTTTTGTACATTGACTTATATACAGTCATATTAGAGAAAAAATAAAGTGCTAAAATACCAAAAATAGCAACTAGTAATACATTATCCAATATATTACCTATTTATCTTTTTAATTGAATTAATGTATTTAATATAGTATCAGCCGTTGTAATTGATTTTGCATTTGCTTCAAAAGCTCTTTGGAATACCATAAGATTTACTAAACTTTCACTTAAATCTGCAGTACTTAACTCTAATGTATTAGATTGAATATCTGCTGTTTTATTATTATTTAAATTATATATAGGATCACCACTTGCTAATGTTTTTTTAAGTAAATTATTTCCAACTGGCTCTAAACCTCTATTTGTAATAAACTTAGCAATAGCAACTTGACCAACAGCATAACTAGCACCATCTTGATCCATAGTAATAAGTCCTGTACTATCAACTCTAAAATCACCAAATGCACTATCACTAATGTTTAAACTATCAAGTCTTAGTTGTAAAGAGCCTTTAGATGCTGTTTGATCTATTCGAGTTCTTATCTCCATAAACTCAGCACCAGCACCTTCACGTCCTGAATAATCTGCATTTCTTTTTATCTCTAAAGGTGTAGCAATTGCTGCACCTGCATCATCTACAGTTTGTTTCATATCTCCTGAAAATTCAACATCAAAATTTGAATCAAGTGTTTTTATTATTAAATTACCATTTATATTTTCTGCTTTTATATATTTATTTAAATCTACATTTTCATTTATACTTCTTACAAAGTCATCTATACTTAATACTGCAGTATCATCATCATTTGCACCACTATCTTTAGTTATAGTAATAGGATCTGCTAGTCCATCTGCATTTGTATCTGGAACTACTATATTTTTACCAGAAGCTTTATCATATATTGTAATACTATATTCAAACTCATTATCATCATCTAATACTTGTAAATCTGCATCTGTATATACATCTCTTTGTTTACCAGTAATCGCTTCATTTAGTGCATCTCTTACACTCTCATAAGCTCCAAGTCCTTCCCCTGGTTCAGCTTTTGCATCAATTTTAGAAACTGCTGGTTTATCAACACCTGCATGAACCATACCAGTACTTGAAATTGTAAACTGGTTTCCAGGAATAATAGATTCTATTTTTATAAACCCTTTTGTTACATCTGCATCTGCAGTACTTGGAGTATATGATGGATCATCATTTGCAACATATGCTTTTATTCCTGGTATTTCAGATATTTTATCTGCAAAAGCTTTCATAGTTTTTCTATAGCCATCAGCTTGCTTTTGGGCATCAGTATCACCAGTTCCAGTAATATATGGTTGAGATATTCTATTTCCACCTATATATACATATACTTCATCTCCATCTTGACTAACTGCTGATTGATCTCCATTTGCAGGTAACTCAAGATGATTTTTTTGTGTTGTTGCACTAGATATTGGACTATTTGGATTATCTTTTAAATCTTGCAATTTTGTAGTATAAGCTTTTATAAGCTCTTCAATATCAGATACTTTACCACCTTGAGTTTTAAGTCCAGCTCCTGTAAATACTATTGGATTATCTCCAACTACAGTTGCATTATAATCTGTAGCTTTTGCAGTTACAGTTTCTACTGCTGTTGAATATTTTACAATCTTAGATGAAAGCATTTTATTATAATCATTTGTAAATCTATCTACATTTGGATTTGATGATTCTATTTCTGGTTGAGAAGACATAGCCCAACCTTGAACATCATTTCCTATAGTATCTTGTAGTGTTCCAGAATCTCCCATCCTGAAGTTACCTGCACGAGTATAGTAAACTTCACTTGTTCCTCCGGAGTTTGCATTTGATACAGCAAAAAATCCATCTCCAGATAGTGCCATATCATAATTTACCCCTGTTACTTTTAAGTTCCCTTGAGTGTACATTTTTTCTGCATCTTGTACTTGAGAACCCTTTCCTATTTTATTTTGATACATTTGATCTGCAAAAGATATTCTTGAGGCTTTATACCCCACTGTATTTACATTTGCTATATTGTGTGATTCATTATCTAAGGCTTTTTGTTGTGATGCAAGTCCTGATATACCTGTCCAAAGTGCTCCGATCATAATAATTCCTTTATTAAGAATTTGAATTTATAAATAAACTCAATGTATTAAAATAATATTTTTAAATATTAAATTAAAAAGTAAGAATATACAATAAGTATATTCTTAATTCTTAATTCTTATTTTTTAAGTTGTATTGCTGTTTTTAGAAAATCATCACTTGTTGTTATTGATTTACTATTTGCTTCAAATGCTCTTTGATATACCATAAGATCAACTAATCCTGTTGCTAAATCTGAATTGCTAAGTTCTAACATTTTATTGTTAACTTTACTAATATCATTTGCATAAATAGGATCACCTGATTGTGCTGAAGCTGAGTAAATATTACTACCTATAGGTATTAATCCCTCCTGACTCACAAATGAACTTGTCATTATTTTTCCAACTGCAAATCTTGTATCGCCTTGCTTTACAAAAACTGTCCCATTATCAACTTCTACTTCACCAAATTCACTATCTGACAAGTTTAGTTCTTTTAGATTTAATTGTATATCTTCTAATGTTTTTGTTTGAGGATTTGAAGCATCAACTGTATTTGTAACTCTTAAATACTTAGCATCAGCTCTTGTTAATAAATTTTCCAATTGATCTTCTAGTGCATCTAATTTTGCCTGTCCAGAACCTTCAATTGCAGCTGTAGTGTTTATAACTTGATTTTGTACAACTTGTGAATTTTGCTTATTGCTTGCATCTGATATGACTACACTTTCACCTGGTATCAATGATTGTATTGTTAATGTTCCATTTGTATCTACACTTGCAGTCATACCTTTTAGTTGTGATATTTTATCTGAAAATTTATTTATTGTTTCATCTGCATCTTCTGTAAAATATTGTTCTATTTTTGTATCACCTATTGTAATATTTATTGAACTAAACTCATTTATTAATAATGATTTATCAAAGCTTACAGTTGAATTTTGATAAGTTGGTGCTACACTTGCAGTATTATCATTTATACTATGAGTGCTTAATTCATTTCTATATTTAGATAATATATTTTCAATATCAACTATTTTTGCATCTTTTGTTTTATAATTATTACCCAAATTAGTAATTGGATCATCTTTTGCACTTAAATTATAATTTGTTGCTTTTGCATTTATAGTCTCAGCAATTTGACCATCAATACTTTGTGAAACTTTTGAACCTATAAAAGTATCATATTCACTTGTAAAACTAGTTGCTAAAGGATCTGAAGATTTTAAATTTTTATCTGTTGATGTAAAACCTTTTACATTATAACCATTTGGCATTTGTAATGTACCATCTGCTGCCATAGTAAAGTTACCAGATCTTGTATAATTTAACTCTTGACTATCACCTTGAACAATAAAATAACCATTACCTTCTATTGCCATATCAAGAGAATTATTAGTTTGTTTTAGATTACCTTGAGTAAAATCTTTACTAACACTAGCAACTCCCGCACCTTTTCCTATAGAATTTTGATACATTAAATCAGCAAAAGATATTTTATCTGATTTATACCCTACTGTATTCACATTTGAGATATTATTTGTTTCAGTATCTAAAGCATTTTGATTAACATTTAAACCTGAAATTCCATTATATAGTGCATCTATCATAATAAGTTCCTAAAATATCTTTGTAATATTAAGCATAGGAATTTGAGTAAATTCCTCCTCATAAGTAAATGTTTCTGTTTGCTCATCATAACCTGTAATTTTATTAGCCATTAAATAAACTTCCCCATCTTCTTGTTTAACTGAAGCTACTTTATATGACTTAGTAGCTCCTGTATCATCTATTTGTCCATCTTCTATTACATGATTAATCATACTAGCAGAAGTTGCAAGATTACTTGATTTATAGGCTAAACTTAACTCTTGCATAGCTTTAGACATATCATTATTTGCTTCAATTTGTGACATTTGAAGTTGAGAATCCATTAATGCATTTGAATCCATAGGTTCTGTCGGATCTTGCATCTTCATCTCTTCTAAAAGTAATTTTAAAAAGTCATCATTTGTTAATTTATCATTTGAAATTGATGTAGTGTATGAATTTCCATCTACACCTACACTTGAATTTACTACTACATTATCTACTGCCATTTTTTATCCTTTATAGAACTTGTTCATTGAAGAAGTAACCAACAACATTATCTGCATCCATTGCATCTTGTATTCTAACTGCTAATTTCTCATCAATTACTATAATATCACCTGTACCAATAATTCTTGAGTTTACATAGATATCTCCACCAGCACCTGCTGGTTTATCTAGTGCAATTACATCACCTTCATTTAAACTCAAAAATTGTTTTAAAGATATATCAGTACTTCCAAACAATACATCAACTGAAATTTGAGCATCTACTAAACTACTATAGTCTTGTTCTGTTATTTCCATTGCGTACCTACTTGTAATATATAAATATTTATTTGCTTTAGTATAACAAAATATTTATAAATATAATATATAATTAAGTATTATTATTTTTATTTTTTATGTAAGAATTTATTTTTAGCTAACAATATCAAGTGATTCTAATATTGTTTGAACTTTTGACTCAACATTTCCATCAAAATTTCCAAGATCACTTGCAATTACTACTCCACCAGCTGTTACATTTGGATCTTCTTGTAATTTAATATATGATTCTAATTTTAATTCATCTTTTAGTAGTAAATAATCTTTAGGATTTAAATGAATTGTAATTGAAGATGCTGTTTTTATTTTTGATAATATTTGATTTATTGTTTGCATCGCTATCATCTCTGATTGTTCTGATAATTCTATATTTATTATTTTTTGAGCAATATTCATTGAAGTTTTTAAGATTTTACTCTCCAATTGAAATGTAGCTTGCTCAAAAAATTGAGCATAATTTTTTAAATCTTTTAATGCTGTTACTAATTGATCATCAAGTTTTTTAGATTCTAAAGTTCCATTTTGAATATCTGAAACTTTATGTTCTATATTGTTAATTTTAGCTGTTAAATCACTAATTGCATTTAAGATAGGATCATTATTAAGTGTAGTAGCTGATATCTCTTCAACTGCACTATTTGCAACCTGTTGTATTTGTGTTGATGGTGTATCATGAGTTACAAAATTACCAAATTTAAACTCTTGAGTTTCATTATTTGATATTATTTTAGCTTTTGAATTAACATTAGTATTATTCATCCATATCTCTTTCTATTTCACCAGATTCTATAAATTTTTGTGTAATATCTAACATCTTTCTTTGAGCTGCTTCTACATCTTTTAATTTTACTTTTCCAAGCATTTCAGCTTCTTCCATATATCTTTCTTTTGCTCTTGTACTCATAGCAGCCATTATTGCTTCTGTATATTCTTCTGGTGCACCTTTTAATGCTACAGCAACTTCACCAACATCAATCTCTGCTAAAACTTTCATAAGGTCTGACGGTTCAAGGGCAATAAGATCTTCAAATACAAACATATTATCTTGAATATCTTTTGCTAGTTTTACATTTAATCCATTAATATTTTCTAATATATCAGCTGATTTTGGTCCCATTCTATTTAACATATCAGCAACAACTTTAACACCACCAACTTGAGATATAGAAGATACAAGTGATTCAAGTTTTTTCTCCAATACTGTAGACATAGTTCTTACAATTTCAGGACTTACATCTTTTATTGTTGCCATTTGCATAGTTACTTTTACTCTTATATCATCATCTAGTGTACTTAAAACTTCTGCAGCACTTGCTGGATCCATATGTGATAAAATAACTGCAATTGTTTGCTCTGATTCATCTTTTATAAAGTTTGCAAGTTGTTTTGGTTCAATATTTTCTAAATAAGAAAATGATTCTTGTGCTTGTTGCATTCTTGTTAGCTTTGCTAAAACAGCATCAGCTTCTGCTTTTCCTAAAGATTTATATAGTAGATCCTTTGCATAATCAAATCCACCTGAACTTATATACGCACTAGATTGTGCAAATACATGAAATTCATCAAGAATTGCTAAAGATACATCTTTATCAATTGAGGTTAATTGTGTAATAGCAGTTGATATTTGTTCAACTAATTCTACGGGTAAACTTTGAAATATTTTTACAGTTGATTCCTCACCAATTAGTACACAAAACATTGCTACTCTTTGTAACATTGGTATCGATTTTAAAACTTCATGATCTACTAATTCTGCCATATTTAACCTTTTTTATGTGCTTTTAGTTTACTATCACCTTCGCTTAGTAACATCTCTATCATCCCAGCGATTGCTTCTGGTTGATTATTAACTTGTGTTTCAATCTCTTCTAATAACACCTCATATTTAGCTAAAGTTTCTGGATCTAAACCTTCTACATTTGATAATAACTGAGTTCTTATTTTATTTTTTAGTCTATTTTTTGATACCATAGGATTAAAATCTTCATACTCAAAATCTTCATCTGCTACACCCACTTTTTCTTTTTTTGCTTGTGAGGCTACACTTCCTTCAACTGTTAAATTAACTTCATTGTTTGAAATAAATTTTTTATAAAATACCAATAATAGTATTGCAGATATTAAATATTGTATATACTCACTATATTCACTTAAGGCTGTTTTTGTAACTGCTGTAGTCATCGCTATATCATCTGTTGCTATTGCTGTTGTATTTGAATCACTACCAATAAACTTAAATGATTTTATAGTTACTGTATCACCCCTTTTTACATCAACTCCAATTGACTCTTCTACAATAGATTCTATACTAGATATAAATTCATCTTTTTTATCAACTTTTTCCATAGCTGTTGAATCAAATGTAACTGCTGCTGTTATCCTTTTTATCCTTGCTACAGAATTATCTTTTTGATGAATTATTTTTTTTGATATCTCATAGTTAGTAATATTTTTAGCTTTTTCATTACTTGTTTTTGATTTTATCTCTCCATCTTTTTCATCTGGATTTTGAATATTACTTTGTACTCCAGGAACTCCACCAACTTTTGGCTTTTTATCTTCAGATGTAGAAGTTGATTCAGTTGTTTGTTGACTTCTTATTGTACCTTCTGGTTGAAATATCTCTTGTTCTATTTGTTGATTTGTATAATCCATAGTAACAGATACTCTAGCTACTACTTTTCCTACACCTATAAATGGTTCAAGAAGATTTATAATTTTCTCTTCATACGATTTTTCAATCTTTGATTTATATCTAGCATGTGCTAAATACTTTTGATTATCAAGATTTATTTGTGTATCTTCCAATAAAGAGCCATTTTGATTAATAAGCTTAATATTTGAAGCTTTTAATTTTGGAATAGCAGAAGCGATAAAATTTTTAATTCCTGCTATTTGCTTACCAGTTAATGTTGCACCATCTCTTAAAGTTAATATTGCAGATGCTGTTGGTTCAGATTTTCTTTGAGTAAATACTGATTCTTTTGGTATTGCAATTTTAACTGTAGCACTTAATATACCATTTAAAGCTTCTAAAGAACGTCCTAGTTCACCCTCTGTTGCTCTTAAAAGCTTTACATTATTTTCAAAATTTGTAGTTCCAAGTGAACTTTTATCAAATATCTCCCAACCTGTATGTTTACTTACTATTGCTTCACTAGTTACAAGTTTTATTTTTGCAATATTTACATTTGCTTTACTTGTTTTTAGTGTAAGTGAATTTCCATTACCAATAATTGTAAATGGAATTCCTGCAGCTTCAAGTTCATTTGAAGCTAACATAATTTGATTTTTAGTAAGGTTTGATGCTATTGTATAGTTTAGTTTTGCATCATTAGCTTTTACGCTTGAATATATTAATAAACCAATTAAAAATAAAAATAATATAGAAAAACCACCAATTATTACAGATCTTTGTGCGCTATTTAATCCATTTATAAACTTAAAAATTTGATCCATATATTATTATTCCTAATTTTTTGAAGATGCATCTACAACTAGCTTAAACCATGTTGCATCTTTTTTTATTGAGTTTGTTATTGCACCGTGTATAACTTTATTTTGTGCCATCTGACTTATTTGTTGGTCTAAATTTACATTATTTCCATCATTTTGTACTTCCAGTCCATCTACTTCAAATGTTTTTATATCTCCATTAGTTGGTAAATTTTCCATTGCTTGAATATGATTTCTATTTGTTATTGTCATTTTTAGATCATTCTCTTTTTGCTTATTTTGTAATGTTGACTCAAAACTAATATCTTTTGTTTTATAGTTTGGTGTGTTTAAGTTTGCAATATTACTCGATATTACTTTTTGTCTATTGCTTCTAAAACTTAATTGATCAAATAATAGATCTGTTACATTACTAGCTGTCATATGTCACTACCTTGTTAATTTATCTATTAGCTTTTGATTTAGTTCATCAATACCAGTACTTGCTTTTTGAGCTTGTTCTAATCTTCTTTGAGAATCAATAAGTGAAACCATTGTACTAATGGCATTTACATTTGATTTTTCAATACTACCTTGTAATAGATACGGAGTATTATCTATTATCTCATTAACTTGTTGCTTATCATTTATTTTATAATTATTATTTCCAACTTTATCTATATTTTCATAAGGTGTTTTTATTAATGCTATTTGATTTTCAAAGCCATCTTCAATATTGATTCTTTCATTTTCATTATTTAAAACATATGCACCATTATGATTTACTAAAAAGCCATCTTTATTTTTAAATGCTCCATCTTTTGTAAGTAGAACTTCATTATTTAAACCTTCAACTTTGAAAAAAACATCTCTTTCATTTATTGAAAAATCAAGTTCATTTCCAGTTGTTACAATTGCACCATAAATTGAACTTATATAATCACCATCAATTTTAGGTACAGTATTATTTACTATATTTAGTTTAGTTGTTTGTGTATTTTCATTTTTACTTTTATCCAAATAGTAATTAAATGATCCTTCTGTTAAATTATCTTGCTTGAATCCTGTAGTATTTGCATTTGCAAGGTTATTTGAAAGGACATCAACTCTATTTAGTTGATTTACCATTGTAGCAGCTAAAGAGTATACACCTTGATTCATAACTAATTTCCTATGTTAAATTCTGAAATAAGATTATCTATATCTTCTTCATTTACTGTTTCAGAACCATCTCCTGAAATATGTTTTGCGACTTGTACTTCTGGTTTATTGCTTCCATCCTCAAATATACCATTTAGATATTGAGTAAGTTTTTTAATTACAGACATAACTCTTTCGATTTTTTGTCTATTTATATCATGATATTGCATTATCTCCATAGCTTCAAATATTTTATTATTTTCTTCATTTACAATATCAGTAGTTTGGATAGTTAATTCTTTTGCTTCATTTGCTTTTTTAATATTTTCTTGAAATATATCAATATTTGGAAACTTACTAGATAATTTTTCAAGTAGTTCTATTTGTGAATCTATAAATTCTCTTGATACATCATTTGATTTTATAACTTTTTCATTTTCATCAAGAATATAACTCAATACATCAAAAATTTGACTAGCTTTCTCTTCTGTATCTTCTGCTACTTCATTTAATTGATTAACAATCTTGTGCTCTTTTGAAGTTGAAGGTGGAAGTATAGCTTCTTCTGTTGTAGTTTGAGAATCAAGCTCAGATGAAGTTTCAGGTTCATCATCTACTATTCCATCAATGCCTGCTAATATATCATCCATATTTACTTCAGTAGTATTGTCTTCAGTTTCTTCTTCATCTGAATCATCTACTATTCCATCAATACCTGCTAATATATCATCTACATTTAATTCACTTTCATCGTTTGTTTCATCATCTGAATCGTCTACTATTCCGTCAATATCAGCTAATATATCATCTACATTGTTTTCTTCAGCATCTACTGCTGTATCGTTCATAAGAGCTTCGATCTCTTCTTGAGTCATACTCATAATAGATCCTTATTTTTTAAAAAAAGGTGCTAACTTTTCTTTTAATGTTGGAGCATTAAAAGGTTTAACAATATAATTATTTACACCTGCTTTTAGTGCTGTAATAACTTCGCTTTTTCCACCTTCTGTAGTAATCATTAATGTAGGAGTCTTTTTATGTTGACTACCTTCACTTCTTATATGTTTAACTAGTTCTAAACCATTCATATTAGGCATATTCCAATCTGTTAAGATAACATCATATTTATTTTTTTGACATAAATCCCAAGCTACAACACCATCTTCAGCTTCATCGAAATCTTCTTTTTTTACACCTAATTGTTGAACTACATTTCCTATAATCCTTCTCATTGTTGAACTATCATCTACAATTAAAATTTTCATACTACATTCCTTATAAATATTTTATTTTAATATTATATTTAATTTTACATTAAATTATCTATAATATTTTTGTAATTTATATTATTAGTTATATTTAGTAAGTAAAAAGTTTTATTTAAAAGTAATTTTGCTAAAATAAAGTAATTATAAGTTAATTAGAAGGATTTTTCATGGTAAGAGGATTATATACAGCAGCTGCAGGGATGAATGTTCAGCAAAACAATATTGATGTTACTTCAAATAATATTTCAAATGTAAATACAACTGCATTTAAAAAAGATAGAGCAGAATTTGCTGACCTTATGTATCAATCCTTAAATTATACTGCAAATGCAACTAGTGAAAATACTAATAACCCAACAGGGATTGATGTAGGACTTGGTGTTAGAATATCTGGTATTCAAAAAAGTTTTATTCAAGGTAGTTTAAAACAAACTGGAAATGACTTAGATATTGCTATTCAAGGAAAAGGTTTTTTTCAAATTACAACTCCAGATGGAGAAACATCTTATTCTAGAAATGGATCTTTTAAAAAAGATGTTGATGGTGCTTTAGTTACAGCTCAAGGATTTAAACTAAATCCTGAAATTGTGATACCTTCTAATCTTACAAATGTATCAATTGCTCAAGATGGAACTGTTTCTGCTATGAATCCAGCAGATGGGGTTATAACACAACTTGGACAAATTACACTTGTTGATTTTGTCAATCCTGCTGGTCTTGCTCCAAAAGGAAATGGACTATATAGTGCAACATCAACATCAGGTGATGCTATAGAGGGAAATGCAGGAACTGAAGCTTTTGGTTCGCTTCAACAAGGTATGTTAGAATCATCAAATGTTAAACTAGTAAATGCAATGGTAGATCTAATAACAGCTCAAAGAGCATATGAAGCAAACTCTAAAGCTCTTACAACAACAGATCAAATGTTACAACAAGTGAATCAATTAAAAAGATAAGCTAAATTAATATGAATTTAGAGGAATTAAAAAGACGACGAGAAGAGAATATATTAAAACATAAGCAAAAAAAGAAAGCTTATTATTTAAAAAAGAAACTTCAAAATCAAGATAAAGAGATAAAAGCAAAAAAGAAATCTTTAATTGATTTTGATAATGAATTATTCTCTGGTTCAATAGAAGATTTTAATCTTAAGATAAAAGATATTATAAAAAAGCAAAAAGCTCATATTACTAATCGTGAAGATATTATTATGCAAAGAGTTGCTGATTATAAACAAAAAAAACAAGAGTATTATGAAAAAAATAAAGAAAAAAGACTTCAATACGATAAAGAATATAGACAAAAAAAGAAAGAAGATCTAAAAAAATATCGTAAAGAATATTATGAAAAAAATAAAGAAAAAATACTAGCTCGACAAAAAGAAAATAGATTGAAAAATAAAGAGAAAATTAATGGCAACTGACTTATCTAGTATTATAAAAGAGACTATATATTCAACACTTGAAATAACATTAAGTACACCTATTGAAGAGCTAGGTATATATACATGTAATCAAGACTGTCTAAATGGCAAAAATATTGTATCTATATCCTCTTCCTTTACATTTGAAAGTTTAACTACAAGCATAGAGTTCATTTTCCCTGCTTATTTTGCCTCTTATACATTTAATACTATGATGATGGAAGAAGCTGAACCATCAGGAGAGATTGATGATGAAATTGCAGATGCATTAAAAGAAGTAGCAGCACAAATATCTGGTAGTTTAGAAACAGCAATTAATAGTGTTGATGATAATACTTTAGGTACTTGTAAATATAGTGCTGGTGAGGTTAAGATTGATAAGGGAGACAACTTTGCAGATGTTGTTAACTTAATTCTTATAAATTTTAAGACAAACGAAAAAGAGTTTGAACTTTTTTTAAATTTTGATGATGAAATTTCCTCTTATATAGAAGAGTTTTTAAATAAAGATTTAAAAATATTAGAAATAGCTCCTTTAGAAAACAATGATCAAGAATCAGAGCAAATAGAAGTAGAAAATAAAGAGAATAAATCTGATGAACAAATTGAAGTAGATAAAAAAGAAGAAGCTCAAGAAAAATCTGAACAGATAGAAGTTGATGAAGAAAAAAATGAAAATGATACTACAAAAGAAGAGCTTAAAAATGAAGATGATAATTTAGCAATAGATGAAGAAGATGAACAGGAAGCAAAAAAAAATAAAAAGATAAAAATAGCTATAATAGCTGTTGCTTCTATACTAGTACTTATACTAATAACATTTGGAACATTATATTTTACTGGTTTCTTTGATCCAGCTCCTATAGTACAGAAAAAAGAAAAACCTAAACCAAGCCCTCAAGATTTAGTATTAGCTAATATCAAAAATAAACAAATAACTTATAGTTCAGATATGATTGATGTTAAAAAATTAAATAAAAGACTTGCATTACTAACTAAATATGAGATTTTAGAAGAAGATATTTTAGAAGAGTATAAAAGACTTGAAAAAGAGAGACTATATAAACTAAAAATGCAAAGTTTAGAAGAGTTTGCCTTAAAAAATAAAGAGGAATCAATATTTAAAAATGATCTTATAAAAAATAAACAAATCAAAAATAGATTTGATAATAATGAAACTAATAGCTCATCTATACAGTATAAAAAAGATAATGAAATAATAACTCTTATACAAATAGATGCCCTTATTTACAATAGATATACAAAAGCAATAAATAAAGAAAAAACAAAATCTACAGCAATATCTATGTGTAAAAATAAAGAAGATAAAACATATGTATATATAGGACCACTTTATATAAATACACTTATTAATAATATAATAAAAAAAGTTGGTAAAAAAGATGCTAAGCTAATAAGAATAAAAAGAAAAGAGTTTGATAAGATGTGTGATTTTTAATCGCATATCTTATAATAAATTAAAATAAAATATTAGCTATTTTCTAATATATCTTTACTATTTTTAGTAGTGATCTTTTTATTTTCTATATCTACATCTATAATATAATTATCATTATATGGTAGTAAAAAAGTTTTAACTTTAAAATCATCATTTAAAAGATCTTCTGAAGTTTTTATCTCAAAGTAATCATCACTTGGATATCTATGAATATCTACTATTTCACCTAAGAATTCATCGTTTTCATATATTTTACAATTTTCTAAATCAAACCAAAAATATTGTTTCTCTTGTAAATTACAATCTTTTTTTGTTTGTTCTATACTTGTGAAAAGTTGTGAATTAATATACTTTTTTGCATCTTCAATTGTATCTATACCTACAAATTTTACTGTTTTATTTGACATATTTATAGATTCTATTGTAAGTGTTTTATTTTTATTTGTAGTAAAAGTAGCATTATTTTTAAATTGTTCTGGAAAATCTGAATCAATATGGATTTTCAAAAAACCTTTTAAACCAACAGTTTTACCTAATTTTGCAATATATATTTTATCCATTTTATTTTCCTATATTTTTTAATAAAAAAAAAGTAAAGCCATAAGCTTTACTTTTTTTCTATTTGTATTTTATATGATATATTATCTTTTGATTTACATCCATTAAGGATAGTCCTTAATGAATTTATCATATTACCATTTTTACCAATAAGCTTACCTATGTCCTCTTCGTTGGCAAAAACAGTAATTTCACAAAATGATTCATCTATCATTTTTGATTGAACACTTATATCATCTTTATTGTTTACTATTAGTTTACAATAAGATTCTATAAAATTATTCATCATTTAAATTACTTTTTAACACCTGTAAGTTTTGCAACTTTTTCGCTAGGTTGAGCACCAACGCTTAACCAATAATCTAATCTTTCTTGATCAAATTTTAATACTTTTGGCTCAACTACTGGGTTGTAGTAACCAATTGATTCAATCCAACCTGAATCTCTTCTTTTTCTGCTATCTGTTACAACTATTCTGTAAAATGGTTTTTTGTTTCTTCCCATTCTTGTTAATCTAATTACTGTCATGTTTAATCCTTTTGTTTTGTTTTACTTTATGTTAAGTGCTAAAGAGAAATGATTTCACCTTAGCACTTAACACTTAAGATTTTAATTTATCTTGGTATTTGCCCCATACCATTGCCACCCATTTGTGCCATCATCTTTTGCATATCTTTCATGCCACCTTTTCCAGCTAACTTTTTAGCCATTTTAGATGCATTTTTAAATTGCTTTAATATTTTATTGATTTGTACTTCACTAAGTCCAGACCCTTTAGCCATTCTTTTCTTTCTGCTTGGATTTATTATAGATGGAGTTTCTCTCTCTTTTTTAGTCATAGATGAAATAAGTGCTTTTATATTTTTGATCTCATCAGAGTTTTCTAAATCTGCATCTTTTAGTTTATTTGCCATTCCTGACATACCTGGAATCATACCCATAATAGATTTCATAGATCCTAATTTTTTCATCATCTCAAGTTGCTCTAAAAAGTCATTAAAGTTAAATTCACCTTTTTTGATCTTTTTTGTTACTGCTTTTGCTTTTTTCTCATCAATTACAGCACTAGCTCTTTCAGCTAATCCTTCAACATCTCCAGCACCCATAAGTCTTGATACAATTCTATCAGGGATGAATACTTCAAGATTTTCCATCTTTTCACCCATACCAACAAATCTAAGCCCTACATTTGTTTGGTGAGCAATAGATATAGCTACCCCACCTTTTGTATCACCATCAAATTTAGATAAAATTACACCATCTATTCCAATTTGATCTTTAAAAGATGCTGCTGTTTTAGTAGCTTCATGTCCTGTTAGGGCATCTGCTACATAAAAAATCTCATCTGGATTTATAGCTTCTTTTATCTCTTTTAGCTGATTCATAAGCTCTTCATCAATTGATAATCGACCAGCTGTATCTACTAAAAGAACATCATATAGCTCATCTGTTGCTTTTTTCTTTGCATTTTTTACAACTTTTACAGGATCTGTTTCATTATCATCAAAATAAACATCAACTTCAATTTGAGCACCAATTTGTTTTAGTTGTTCAACAGCTGCTAGTCTTTGTAAATCCGCAGCACAAATAAGAACTTTTTTCTTTCTTTGTTTTAAATAAAGTGCTAATTTACCAGTAGTTGTTGTTTTACCACTACCTTGAAGACCTGTCATAAGAATAGTTGTAAGTGGTGTTGAAGCAAATACAAAACCTTGGTTACCTTCAACTGTTAAAATATTTGTAAGGTTATTTTGTAATGCTTTTAAAAACGAATCTTGCCCTATACCATTTTGTTTAGTTTGAATTTCAATATTTTTAACTAATTCTTTTGTAGTTTTATGATGAACATCTGCTTTTAATAGTGATTTTTTAAGTTCACCAATAGCTTTAGTAAGTGCTTTTGCATCATCTTTATGTCTTATTTTACCTACAACTGTTTTAAAAGAATTTGTTAATGTACTAAACAATATATGACCTTTCGTTTTAAATATTAACGCAATTATAACTAAAGAAAACTTAATACTATTTTAAACTAAACAATATAAATCCCTATAATTAGGGCTTTATTTAGTAATAATTAATTTTAATTTAAGTTTATGTTCCAAATTTCATAATTTATGCTATAATTTCTTTATGAATAAAAGCTTTAATGAACAACTAAACACCATATTAAATTGTGATATAAAATCACTATACCCAGTAGCAAGACAGATGAAAAGAAAACTTTATTTTTTTGTTGGACCTACAAATTCAGGAAAAACTTACTCTGCTATGCAAGAACTAATCAAAGCAGATACAGGAACTTATTTAGCACCACTTAGACTTCTTGCTTTAGAAAACCATGAATATTTAAACAATAATAACACTCCATCTTCACTTATAACAGGAGAAGAGCAAAGATTAAATGAAGATGCATTTCATATGTGTAGTACAATTGAGATGTTAAATTTTTCATTACAAACTGATGTATGTGTAATTGATGAAGTACAAATGTTAGAAGATGAAGATAGAGGCTGGGCATGGGTAAATGCAATATTAGGTGCTCCATCAAACAAAGTTATAATGACAGGATCAGTAAGTGCAATTGATAGTATTAAAAAAATTGCCTCTTATTTAGGTGAAGAGTTAGTAATAAAAAAATTTAAAAGAAAAAATCCTTTAGAGGTTATGGCTAAACCTACACCAATGAAAGATATTCAAAAAGGAACTGCACTTATTGCCTTTTCTAGAAATGATGTTTTAAAATTAAAATCTAAACTTTCAAAGTTTTTTAATGTTTCAGTTTTATATGGAAACCTAAGCCCAGAAGTAAGAACTCAAGAAGCAGCTAGATTTAGAAGTGGTCAAACTGATATATTAATTGCAACTGATGCAATTGCTATGGGATTAAATCTTCCTATTAAAACTATAATATTTACAACAGATACAAAGTTTGATGGAATAAGCAAAAGGAAACTCCTTCCAAAAGAGATTATACAAATAGCTGGTCGTGCTGGAAGATATGGACATCATGAAAAAGGTTTTTTAGGTGCTATGAATAATACTCATCTAAAACATATAAATAGTGCTTTTCATACTCCAATAAAAACTATAAAACCACCTTTTAAAGTAAAAGCAACTTTAGAACAAATTGAACAGCTAAGTACTTATCTTCAGACAAAATCATTAGAAAAGATATTAAAATTCTTCTCTTTAAATATGAAATTTTCAGGTCCTTTTATCGCTTCTAATATTGGTGATATGATTAACTTATCAAAAATACTTGATAAAAAAAAGAATTTAAGTTTAGAACAAAAATATATATTATCTCAAGCTCCAATAAATACCAGATCTCCTCTTATAAAAGATGCCTACTTTAGATATATAAATGCAGTCTTAAATAATAAACCGTTTAAATATGTATCTTTAGTAAATACAAATAAAAAAGCAAAAAATAGTGATGACCTGTTAAAAGCTGAAGATGAAGTAAAGAAAATTTCACTTTATTTATGGCTTTCATATAAACTTCCTGATGTTTTTATAGATATTGATTATGCAAATAAAATGAGAGTAAAAGTAAATAAATATTGTGAAGATAGCTTAAAACTAAAACTAAAAGATAGTATCAGAAATAAAAAGTATCAAAATAATAATAGAAATTCAAGAAGAGATAAAAATAATAGCTCTAATGAAAAAAAATTACATAAAATTGACAAAAAAGCTAGATCAAGGCGTTAGATTAACCTATACTTAAGCAATGAGCTGTTAATATTTTTCCATAAGGAATTATTATGTATAGGTATTTTATTGCAATTTTAATCACATCGGTATTTTTTATTTCGTGTCAAGACAAACCAAAAGAAACTTTAAATATAGGTTTTGTTGCAGGGCTAACTGGTAAATACTCCAGTTTAGGTAGAGATATAAGAGATGGCTTTATGTTAGCATTTGATGAGATTAACTATACAATTAATGATGTAAAAGTAAATATCATACAAAATGATGATAAACAAGATCCTAAAGTTGCTAAACAAATAGCACAAGATTTAATAAAAAAAGATGTAAAGCTAATTGTTGGAAATGCAACTAGTTCTATGACTAGAATTACTCTAAATGAATTAAAAGATAAAAATGACTTTTTATTAGCTTCTGTAACTGCTAGTGCTAGTGAATTTTCTAAAATTGATGATAATTTTATACGTATCCAAGTTGAACATAATGAAAAAAGATATGGAGCTTTAAAAGAGTATATTAAAAAACATAATATTAAAAAAGTATTCTATATATTTGATGATAATAATATAAACTATACAAAAGGCTATTTTGAGTTTTTTCAAGATATTTTACTTCACACAGGTGGAGAGAAATTTGTAGGTACAGATACAATTAAAAATGGATATAAAAAGAATATTGAAAAATTAAAAAATACTGACTTTGATATGGTTTTAATTGTAGCAAACTCTTTTGATACTGCAAATTTAATACAACACTTAAGAATAGCAAATATAAATAAACCTGTTTTAATATCAGGTTGGGCAAATACAAATGATTTTATTGAATTTGGTGGAAAGTCAATAGAGGGTGCAATAGTAAGTACTGGTTATTATAAATATTCAAACGAGAAAGCTTATTTAGATTTTGTTAAAAAATTTAAAGCTAAATATAATCAAGAGCCATCTGTATTTTCCCTTCAAGGTTATGAAATGGCAAAAATCTTAATTAAAAATTTAAAAAAGACTACAGATATATCAAAACTAAAAGATTTAATACTAAAAGAGAAAACATATCATGGTCTTCAAGGAGATATAACATTTAATAAATATGGTGATGTTAATAGAAAATATTTTATGATGCAAATTAAAAATGGTAAATTTAAAAGAATAACTGAGTAAGCTTTAATATAAAAATTAATTAATAGCTTAGTTATTTTTTATTAGATTAAAAAGATAAATAATTTATGATTTTTAAAAGTGGAGCTGGATATAGGACTTGAACCTACGACCTGCTGATTACAAATCAGCTGCTCTACCAACTGAGCTAATCCAGCAACAATAATTCTCAAAATATTAAAAGTAAATGATTTTGAAGTGGTGGGTCCTGAAGGACTCGAACCTTCGACCACTCGGTTATGAGCCGAGTGCTCTAACCAGCTGAGCTAAGGACCCATATAAAAAGTGTCAGCTAGTTTTTAAGTTCGGTATTATAACTTGAAATAGATTCATTGTCAATTAAATTTAGCTTAAATTTTAAAATTTTAATTTATTTAGATATAATCATTTTATGAAAGAGATATATTTTATAACAGCAACTAATACAAATGTCGGTAAAACAAAAGCTAGTGAAGTATTTTTAAAAAAATTTGCTTTAGTAAATAAACGAGTTGGCTACTTCAAACCAATAGAAACAGGTGTAATTGATAAACCACTAGATGGTACAGTTATGTTTGATTTGACAAAATCATTAAATAAAGAGTTTATAAACTTATCCATAAATGATATAGTACCTTATCAGTTTAAACTGCCTGCTGCTCCTTTTGTGGCAAATGAAGAAAACATTGATATTAATATAGATTTTATAAAAAATAAAATATCATATTTATTACAATTTTGTGATACTTTGATAATTGAAGGGGCAGGAGGATTATATGTACCTATTAAAAAAGATTATTTTATGTATAATTTAATAAAAGATATAAATCCTACTCAAACTTATCTAATTGTACCATCTCAGTTAGGAAGTATCAATGAAACTATGCTAAATATAGAGTTTTTAAAAAATAAGCACATAGATTTTCAATGGTTTATAAACCTTTATAAAGACAAAAATGAGTTTAATAAAATAACATTGCCATTTTATAAAGCATATTTCGATAAAATATCTTTTTTATAAAGGACTAAAATGGGTAAAATACTATTATTTTTAATGTTTGTTTTTTCAACTATCAATGCAAATAATCTAAAAGAGCAAATATTAACAATTGAAAATGTAAACAATAACAAAGCAACTATAAATATAGGAAAATTAACTCCTGGACAAAGTGGGATAATAGTACATAATTTTGCTAATAAAAAATCTATTATTTTAACAAAAGCTGTTGTGATATCTAGTAATAAAACTAGCTCAACAATTCAGTTTGTACCTAGTGATATATTAAAACAAGATTCTCTAGTTACTACAAATCTGAAACCAAAAAATGGTGATGACTTTGTTTTAAATCATCTATACAATGTATCTTTACTAATAGCTCCAAACTTTAACGCATATGAAGGTATTAGAAGAAACTTATCAAACAATTTTATAGATATCGAGCTATTTGCTGCTAAGTTAAAAATAAATAATACTCCAGTACCTAAAAAAGAAGATTTTCAAGAGTTTATGGCAAAAAACAATATAGGAACTTTATATATGGTGATTAAAGATAAACTATATATAGTAGATGCACTAAGTTTTAAAATATTATCAATAATAAATATAAAACTTAACAATCAAAAAACAACTGTTCCATTTTATACAAATATAGGAGAGATTAAAACTTCTTTATTTGATTGGGTAAGTGATGAAAAAATCAAAGATTATAATAAATATTATTCAAAACTATTAGGGATAAAATAATGCTAGAAAATAAACATATACAATATCTTCAAAGTGTAGTTGGAGATGAAAATGTAAAAAGTGACAAAGCACATATGATTGCATACTCTTATGATGCTACAAGAACAAGATTTGAACCAGATGCAGTTGTATTTCCAAGAGATAAACATGATGTTAGTAAAATATTAAAATATTGTAATAATAACTTAATAATAATAGTACCAAGAGGTGCTGGAAGTGGATTTACTGGTGGAGCATTGCCTGCTAGTGGAGGAATACTTATATCAATGGAAAGATATATGAATAAACTTCTTGAGATTGATATGGATAATATGTTAGCCGTAGTTCAACCAGGTCTTATAAATATGGACTTACAAAAAGCAGTAGAGGAGGTTGGATTATTTTATCCACCAGATCCAGCTAGTGAAGAGTATTCAACATTAGGTGGAAATGTAAGTGAAAATGCTGGTGGTATGAGAGCTGCTAAATATGGTATTACAAAAGACTATGTTATGGCTATGGAAGCTGTTTTACCAAATGGTGAAATAATAAAAGCTGGTAAAAAAACAATCAAAGATGTAGCTGGATTTAATATAGCTGGAATTTTAACAGGTAGTGAAGGTACACTTGCTGTTATTACAGAAATCACATTAAAACTAATCCCTAAACCAAAACATAAAAAAACATATATGGGGATATTTCCAGATGTAAATTCTGCTATGAATGCAGTATTTAAATCACTTAGTGCTGGTGCTAGTCCTGTTGCTATGGAATTTTTAGATGCTTTATGTATACAAGCTTTAAAAGAGAAACTAAATGTTGATCTACCAAGCTGGGCAGGTGCCGTTCTTATAGGTGATGTTGATGGAAACTTAGAAGATGAGATTAAATTTCAACTTGATACTTTAGAAAAATCATTTAAAGAAAATGGAAGTAAAGAATTTAGAATTGCTAAAAATGATGAAGAAGCAAAAGAGTTATGGTTTGCAAGGAGAAATGCAAGTCCATCTGTAACTATTTTTGGTACTAAAAAACTAAATGAAGATATTTCAGTTCCTAGATCTATGTTACCACAAGCTTTAGAAAATATCTATGCAATTGGTGAAAAGTATGGGTTTAAAGTTCCATGTTTTGGTCATAGTGGAGATGGAAATATACATGTAAATGTTATGGTTCCAGATAAAAACAATGAAAAACAGATGGAAGATGGGCATAAAGCTATTGAAGAGATATTCCAAATGGTTGTAGATATGGGTGGAACTTTAAGTGGAGAGCATGGAATAGGAACTGCAAAAGCTCCATTTATGCATATTGCGTTTAGTGATGCTGAGATGGAATTATTTAGAGCTGTTAAAAAAGCCTTTGATCCCAATAACATATTAAATCCCAACAAAATGGGTTTATAATATCTTTTTGTTTCTTTTATAATCATTTTCAAAAGGCAAAAGATGAAAAATAAAGTAAAATACATCATAGAATTTTTCAACGATGATACAATGTATTTTGCTGCAAGTTTAAGTTTTTTTACTATATTTTCACTTCTTCCTATTTTAGCACTTCTTATTGCAGTGATGTCAACTACTGGTTACTTTGAATCACAAATAGCGACTCTTATGAGCTATTTATACGATTTTATAAATCCTACACATTCAATGCAGGTTGTAAATACTATCCAAAATGCTTTAGAAAATATAAATAACCTTGGAAATATAGGTTTAATATATCTATTGTTTATATTTACAATGTTTTTTAAAGATTATGAATATATTATTAGTAAAATACACAAAACAAAGCAAAGATCTTTTTTTGCAATGTTTATGCTATATTTATCATTTTTAATTCTTATACCTATAGTATTAGCTATATCAACTTTTATAATGTCATATTTTACTAACAATTTATTAATAACTATACTAAATTTTATATTTTCTATAGTAGTAGTTACATTTTTATTTAAAATTTCTGTAAATAAAACTATAAATACAAAAGCTGCATTTATATCATCACTTACAACAGTTAGTGCTTTAAAACTAACACAAGCATTATTTGTGTATTATATCGCATATAACACTACTTATACAACAATATATGGAACATTAAGTGCTATGTTATTTGTATTTTTATGGATATACTTATCTTGGATAGTATATTTATATGGTGTAAAATTATCTCATAGGTTAAATTTAGGAACAAAGCTTGACAAATAAAATTTTATTAATTCTTATCATATCTGCTATCTCTTTATTTGGAGCAAATGAAGCACCACTTATAAACTTAAGTGTAGCTCAAGTAGATCAACCAGAACAATTTGTAAAAACTATAAATATAGCTATTATATTAGCTTTATTTGTACTAGCTCCTACACTTTTACTTATGGCTACTAGTTTTACTAGACTTATTATTGTATTTGGTTTATTAAGACAAGCTTTAGGGTTACAACAATCACCTCCAAATCAGGTTATTATATCATTATCACTTATTTTGACTTTCTTTATTATGCAACCTTATGCAAATAAAGCTTGGGAAAATGGGATACAACCATATATGGATAAAACTATAACTTACAATGTAGCTATTGAAAAAAGTGTTGCTCCATTTAAAGATTTTATGATTAAAAATACAAGAGAATCTGATCTTGCACTGTTTTATCGTATAAAAAAAGAACCTAATCCAAAAAATATTGAAGATGTTGATATAGTAATCCTTATGCCTGCATTTATTGTAAGTGAATTAAGAACAGCATTTGAGATAGGTTTTTTAATATTTTTACCTTTTTTAGTTATTGATATTATTGTTGCATCTATCCTTATGTCTTTAGGTATGATGATGCTTCCACCTGTTATGATATCATTACCTATTAAGTTAGTTTTTTTTATTGTAATTGATGGATGGTTTGTAATTATAGGAAACCTTGCACAGAGTTTTAAATGATAAAATATATACTTATAACAATACTACTATTAACAAATATCTACTCAAGTGATATTATTAAACTTACTAAAGCTGAAGAACACTATTTAAAAACACATACAATAACTATAGGAACTGAAGTATGGAAACCTATTGTATATAAAGAGGATAATAAACTAAAAGGTATTATAGGTGATATTATAAATAAATCTTTAGCTCATCTTCCAGTTAAAATAAAACTAAAAATTGAACAAGATTCATGGGATAAGATTTTTAATAAATTTAAAGATCACCAATTAGATGTTTTACCAGCTTTGTATTACTCAAAACAAAGAGAAGAGTATGGAAATTATAGTAAAAAACTTTTTACACTAAATGAATACTTATATGTAAAAGAAAATTCAACTATTAAAAATTTTCATGATCTAGAAGATAAAAAAATAGCCATAATAAAAGGCTATATAATGATAGATAAAATTCATAAAAAATATCCAACTATCAATATAATACAAACAAAAAATTTAAATCAATCATTTAAACTTTTATTAGAAGGAAAAGTTGATGCTATTATTGATGGACAAATAATAGTAGAAAATTTTATAAAAAGTAATTTAATAATAGGTGTAAAAAGTATATATCAAAATTCATTTGAAGCTAATGATATTTATCTTATTACAAATATTCAAAAACCAATTTTAAAATCTATTTTTGCTAAAGCTCTAAATTCATTAACTGCTAAAGAAAAAGATGAAATATTTCAAACATATAATCTAGAAGAACATATGCAAGGATTAGATTACTCTATAGTTTATAATTTTATTTTTATTTTTATTGCTATATTAGCTTTATTTTTATATAGACAAAGTATTTTAAAAGACGCAAATAAAAAATTACAATTAGCTGTAGAAGAAAAAACAAAAGCTCTAATAAATATAAATAATAATTTAGAAAAAGCAATAGATGAAGAGATTAAAAAAGCTAGAAAAATAGAAAGAAAATTATATGAAACTCAAAAAATGGTTTCTATATCTGATCTTATTACAAATATTTCTCATCAATGGAGACAACCTTTAAGTGTGATTACAACTACAGCTACTGGTTTACTTATGAAACAAGAGATGAATATGTTAGATGATGAAAATTTAAGAAAAAATCTAAAGAAAATAAATGATAAAGCTCAATACATGTCAAAAACTATTGATGATTTTAAGGTTCTAATTACAATAGATGAAAATAAAGAACCTATAAAACTAAAAGATGTTGTAAATAAATGTTTATCTCTTCAAGAAACAATAATAACACAAATGAATATAAAAGTAATCAAAAATTTAGATGAAACTATTATCTTAAATACTTATTCAAATGCTTTAATACAATCTATTACAAATATTTTAAATAATGCAATAGATGCAATTCAAAAAATAGATCCTAACGAAAAATTTATATTTATAAATACTTATAAAAAGAAACAAAATGTAATTATAGAGATATATGATAATGCAAATGGTATACCAAATAATATTTTAAATAAAATTTTTGAAGCATATTTTACAACAAAACATAAATCACAAGGTACAGGTTTAGCCTTAAATATAACATACAACACTATTAAAAACACACTTGATGGTGATATAGAAGTTCAAAATTATGAATATACTTACAATAACAACAACTATAAAGGGGCAAAGTTTATTATAACTTTACCATTATCTTAAGTATATAATTTTAGTATACCTTTTTCATCTTTGTACTAATAGATAAAACTAATCCAAGTGCAATACCTAAAGATAGTACAGAACTACCTCCATAAGATAAAAATGGAACAGCAATACCTTTTATAGGGATAATACCAGCTATTCCATATGAATTAATTATAAAAGCAACTACAAGCATAATAGATATACCCAAAGTAAATAGATGATATTTTGAATTTTCAATTCGTCTACTTATTCTTAAAATTCTAAGAACTAAAGTTACAAATAATACAACTATAAAAAATAATCCAACTAATCCAATCTCTTCAGTAATACCAGCTAACACAAAGTCTGTATGTACTTCAGATAAAAACCCAAGTTTCATAGCTCCATTTGATAAATCAACACCAAACCAACCACCATGATATATTGCATTTAATGAGTTAGATACTTGATAAGGTTCTGGAAAATCTTTTACCCTTAAAACTGTAGCTATTGATTCAGGAAATATTGTAAGTATACTATCTTGTACACTTGACCACCAAGATTGAAGTCTATTTATTCTATGTGGAGCTAAAAGTATTAATGATATCACCCCTATTATTGCTGATGATATTATCATCACAAATAGTTTAGCACTTCTATTTGCAAAAATAAGCATCACAAATAATACAGTTCCAAGTAGTACTACTTGTCCTAAATCTTTTTGTAAAACTGCAATTAAAAAGACAGCAATGGAAAAAACTATAAAATAAGGAACTAACATTTTTAGTTCCTCTTTAAAACTAACTTTACTAATACCTATAAATTTTCTATTAAATGAAAAAGCCAAAAAGTATATAAATCCTATTTTAAAAAACTCAACAGGTGATAAAGAAAATCCAGGAAGCCTTATCCATCTATTGGCTCCTCCTGATTGTGTTACAAAAGAAGCTGGCAAAAATGGCATAACTGACATAAGTATAATAAAAAAGCCAAATAAAAACCATCCTATTTTATATTTATCAAATAAAATTTCTGGTCTTATATGTGCAAAGAAAAACATTATAAATATAGCTATAAATCCTACAAATGCTTGTCTTATTAAAAAATGAAACTGATTATAATCAAAATAATCAACTGTAAAAATAGATAAAGAATATGAAAAAATCATACCAATAATAAATAATATACTAGCAAGGATTAACAATATATAGTCAGGTTTTTGATCACTAAGAATAGGTTTAATATGTTTTTGGATAAAATTCATTCCGTATTATAGCAAATAATTATCAAATTAAATCAAAAAAGAGAAAAATGAATCCAAATATAAAAGCACGAAGAAATAAAATACTTTTTACTTTTTTAACTATAGTTTTTGTTTTTAGTATATTGATATTTTCAATAACTAAAACAATCACTCATGAAAGACGAATACCATCACTAAATACTGCAAAGCTAGATCTTGCAGTTCGTGGAAATATTCTAAGTGCTGATAATTTTAAAATTGCAACTTCTAAAAAAATATATACAGCAAGTATAAATACAAAATCTTTAGACACAAATAAATTAGACCTTTTTGTAAATCTTTTTTCTATTTATAGTAATATGGATAAAAAAGAGTTAAAATCTCTTATTTTAAAAGATATGAAAAAAAGAAGAGGTTATCTAATACTTTCTCAAGAGATATCTTCAAGAACAGCAAAAAACTTAAAATTTCTTGCACGAAAACTAATACAATTAAAAGTATTTAAACCTATAAAAGTAAATGGTGCAAGACTTGTATTTGGACTTGATCTAATAGAAACAGGTGAGAGTAGATTATATTCATATAAAGATACTCTAACACCTGTGGTTGGGTATATAAGAAAGAAAAATAACAAAAGTAAAAAACTGCGTGTTAATGGTGAAAAAGGTTTAGAAAAATATTATAATTTTGAACTTAACAATATAAAAAATGGATTACTAAAAGGTGAAAGAGATATTGGATCAAATATTATATTTAATAAAAATTCAAAAATAATCCTTACTAAAAATGGACAAACTTTAAAGCTAAATATACCTTTAAAACTACAAAAAAATATAGAGATAATATTAGATAAATATAAGAAAAAACTCCAAGCAAAAGAGATAGTAGCTTGTATTATGGAGACAAAAACAGGAAATATAATCGCTTTTGCTTCATCTAATAGATTTAATCCAACTTCTATAAAACAAAATGAGATAAATCATCTAAACGTAAATGCAATTGAACAATCATTTGAGCCAGGTTCAGTAATAAAACCAATAACAATAGCACTTGCATTGGATAAAAATAAAGTTAATCAAACAGAACTATTTTCTGCATACAATTTTACAAAACCAAATAAAAAAGGTTTATATAGAAAAGGGAAAATCAAAGTAGATGGTTGGACAATTGGTGATGATCATCAATTTGATAAACACTATTTAAACTTAAAAGAGATAATAATACACTCAAGTAATATTGGAACACTACAAATTGCACAAAGATTAAGTGCTAGAGAGTTTTTAGATGGATTTCATGCTTTTGGATTTACTAAAAAAACTGGTATTGATCTTCCTTATGAAAAAGTAGGCTCTCTTCCTTCATACAATCAACTAAGAGCTGGAGAAAGAAAAGGTAAAGACAATGTATTCAAAGCTACCTCTTCTTATGGTCAGGGTATGAGAGCTACATTTATACAGGTATTAAAAGCTTATAGTGTATTTAATAACGATGGATATATAGTAAAACCACAAATCGTACATACTACTTTAAAAAATAAACCCACAAAAGTGATTAGTAAAAAAGCAGCAAATATTGTAAAAAAACTACTTATTCAAACTGTACAAGAAGGAACTGGTAAAAATACTATAATAGATGGATTAGAAATAGGTGGTAAAACAGGAACCGCAAATAAAGCAAGAGGAGGAAGATATAAAAGAAAATATATATCTTCATTTTTTGGATTTGCAAATGATGATTATGGACACAAATATACTATTGGAGTAAGTGTAAATGAACCATTAGCTACTGGACCACACTGGTACTATTATTATGCTTCAAACTCTGCTGTGCCTGTTTTTAAAGAACTTATAAATACTTTGGTAAAATTTGATTATTTAAAACCAAATACAAATTAATCTTTTTTAGATATAATTTCAAAAAAATTAAAGGATTTAATATGTTTGGAAGAACTAAAGAATTAAAAGAATACAACTATACAGATGAAGAGATGGCAAAATTTAATTATGCAAAAATCACTACAAATAAAGGTGATATCATTATAAAACTAACACCTGACACTACAAAAAATACAGTAGCAAATTTTGCAACACTTGCAAATGAAGGATTTTATGATGGTTTAAAATTTCATAGAGTGATCCCTGGTTTTATGGCTCAAGGTGGTTGTCCAAATGGTACAGGTACTGGTGGACCTGATTATTCTATTGCATGTGAGACTGACAAAGGTGTACAACAACACAGAACTGGAAGTATATCAATGGCACATGCAGGAAAAGATACTGGTGGAAGTCAGTTTTTTATATGTTTTGTTCCATGTCCACATTTAGATGGTGGTCATACTGTATTTGGAAATATTGACGTAAATGATGAAAAAAGTTTTGAAGTATTAGAAAATATAAGACAAGAAGATAGTATAGAAAAAATAAAGATTTTAGAATCTTTATAAAAATTATTTCTAAAACAAAAAAGGCTAAGCAATCTGCTTAGCCTTTTTTTATTTCATAAAAAAATTATTTATTAATACTTTTTAAATATTCATATATACCTTTTATATCTTTAGGTGTTACTATATCTGCATATGGTTTCATAACCATTGCAAAACCTTTATCTTGCTCATTCCATGTATATGCTCTCATAGTATCTTGTAAAGTATCAAGATCATATTTATTAATAGCCAAAGATACATTTTGAGGAGTTAGTTCACCTTTAGATCCATGACAAGATTGACATTTAGTTTTATATATTTTTTCTCCATTTGAAAAAATTAATTTTTTTTCATCCTCTTTTTTATTTTTTTCAACCACTTTACTTAGTTTATCATAGTCTATTTTAGATGATGATTTTATATCTTTTTTTAATATATATATAAAATCAAATCCATTATCTTTTTTTGATATTTTTATATCATCTACACTCCAAGATTTTGCTTTCATATCATCTATAGAGTATTTACCTTTACACTCTCCACCATCAAACTTTTTACTCTCTACTTTTGAGATATCTTTGATATTATTTATATAACACATAGTTGTATTTGCAAAGGCAAATATATTTAAAGCTAATATTGAAGCTAATAGTTTCATAGTTTTCCTTGAAGTTGTTAGTTTTTTATATTATATTTGAAATATATACAAATGTCAATATATATTTCAAATATAAAAAAAGCTTGAACCGAAGTTCAAGCTTTGATTTAAGAGTGAGTTAAAATTCTATATTAGAATTTGTAAGTCATATCCGCTCTTAATTGTGTTTGATCTGTATCAGATGTAACACCTGTGTAATCAGCATATCTAACTGTACCAGTTAAAGATTTAGCAAATTTATTTGTAAGTTGTAAAACAACTTCACTAATACTATTATTTGCACCAATATCTGCAGAACCATATTTAACTGAAGCACTTAATGTACTTGTCATTGGAGCAGAAACACCTAAGATAAATGCTTTAGTATCAGCAGCATTTTGAGCATTAAATTCAACTAATTCAGCTGTATTAGCAGAAGAAGCATCAGAAGTAAATGCAGCGTTATCTTCACCATTTACTAAGTATGCAGCAGAAAGACCAACTGTACCAGCTTTACCAGCAGCAGAAAGGATCATTGTAGAACCATCTTTATCTGTACCAGCTTCAAAATCTGTTGTTGCATATCTAGCACCTAAAGCAATACCAGCAACATTTGCACCAACAACTAAAGTATTATTTACTGAATGACCTGCAACACCAACATTCCATAATTGGAAGTTAACACCTGACATAGAACCTAATACAGCAACTGCATGAGCATCTTGACCAGCAACTGCTCCCTCTGCAATACTTTGATTACCAAAGTGAGCAGCAGCTAAAGTAATACCTTTAGCAACACCATAAGTAGCTAAAATACCTTCAACTGTTTCACCATCAGTAGTTGGAGTATTAATAGCTTGTCTACCAAATTTAACTGTAAGACCGTTTCCAGCATAGTTAATATTTGCTTTATCCATAGTTACAGCAGAAGCACTTGCAGCAACATTATCTTTAGTATCAGCATCAGCTTGAACACCAACTACTGCAGAGAAGTTATCGTTGATTTTTGTTGTAGCTTTTACATCAAAATCGATATCATATCCTGTTACTGTTTGTCCATCATTTACAGATGTTGCATGGTTTTCTACATAAACTTTACCTGTATAAGATGTATCCATCGCACTCGCGCTTGTTGTAAATCCTGCAACTGCAACTGCAGCTACTAAACTCATTTTAATCATTTTAGTCATATATTTTTCCTTTTTTTGTCTAAATTTCGAAATTTAACAAGTGTGTTGTAAATTTCTAAAACAACACATTGTTGTAGGTAAATTTTACTGCAATATTCTTAAAGTATACTTAATATAGATAAACTAATGCTCTGTAGTAGTTATTTTAAGCTATATTTTAATTAGTGTATATGTTTTAATCATATTTAAGTTATTATTTTTTCAAATACTTCATCTAAAATATTCTATTTATTACTACTATTTATACATATAAATAAAAAAAGGCCAAATATTTAAATATTTGAGCCTTTTTAGTTAATATTGATATAAAAGTTTATTTATCTTCTATCATAGAATATAAATACTCTTTATAATCATCAATATCAAAATCTTCAATATTTGCTACGCTATCTTCAATAGCAGCTTTAGCAACAGCAGAAGCTACATATACTAATACTCGTCTATCAAATGGTGATGGGATAATATAATTTGTACCAAAACTCATATCATCTCTATTATGTGCTTTTTTTACATACTCTGGTACTTCTTGTTTTGCTAAGTTTGCAAGTGCTTTTGATGCAGCTAGTTTCATATTTTCTGTAATTTTTATAGCTCTTACATCTAAAGCACCTCTAAATATAGCAGGAAAACCTAATACATTATTTACTTGATTAGGATAATCACTTCTTCCTGTTCCTATTATTACATCGGTTCTTGCTTGTTTTGCTAAAGTTGGAGTTATTTCTGGATTTGGGTTTGCACATGCAAATATTATTGGGTTATCATTCATAGATTGTACCATTTCTGGTGTAATCAAATCAGCAGAACTAAGACCTAAAACCATGTCAGCTCCATTTATTGCATCTGCTAAGGTTCTGTCATTTGTATCTATTGCAAACTCTTGTTTGTATTTATTTAAATCATCTCTTTTGGAGTGTATCACACCTTTACTATCTATTAGTACTATATGAGTAATACCAATACTTTTATACATAGTAGCACATGCAATTCCTGCTGCTCCTGCACCTATTACTACCACTTTTAGTTCATTTGCTTTTTTATTATATAGATCTAATACATTTAATAATCCAGCAGTTGTAATCACTGCAGTTCCATGTTGATCATCGTGAAATACTGGAATTGAACATTTTTCTTTTAGTTCTTTTTCTATCTCAAAACATCTAGGAGCACTTATATCTTCTAAATTTATACCACCAAAAGTATCACTTATAGCGTGAACTGTATTTACAATCTCATCTACACTATGAACATTTAGTTCAATATCAACAGCATCGATATTTGCAAACTTTTTAAAAAGTACACATTTACCTTCCATTACTGGTTTACTTGCTTGATGACCAATATCTCCAAGACCTAGCACTGCTGTTCCATCACTAATAACAGCTACTACATTTCCTTTGTTTGTATAGTCATAAACTTTACTTGTATCTTTATGTATAGATTTACATGGATATGCAACACCTGGAGAATATGCCATAGATAATTCTTTTGTAGTGTTACATTGTTTTGTTACTAATGTTCCTGTTTTCCCGTTTGTATCAAATACACTTGTAGCTTTATGGTATTGTAAAGATTCTTGTTCAAATAAATTTTCTGTATTACTCATAATATTTCCTATATTTTGTTATTTGAAATTATAGCAAAATTATATGATATTAGTATGAGTTTCTATATGAAAAGTTAGAAGGGTGATTAGTCCTTACATTGGAATAATTATCAAAAATCATTTTTTTTGTCAATTTTTATAATCTTTGTGGTCTTGTATCTTTAAATGCAATAGCTTCTGCTTTACTAAGTATATCTAGTATTCCATCTTCTATCATTATTGTTGCTAACTCTTGTCCCATATTTGAACTATCATCTATAGATTTTGTAAGTGATTTTTGAACTATATTTGTACCATCTGGATAACCAATCATAGATGTAAGTGTAACTTTACCATCACTAATTGTTGCATTACAAGCAACTGGAGCAGAACATCCGGCTCCTATTTTACTAATAAATTCTCGCTCAATTTTAGTACATAAATATGTATCTTCATCATTTAATATACTGGCAACCTCTCTTGCAAAATTATCAGATGAAACTATTTGAATACCTAATGCTGCTTGTCCCATTGGTGGGATCATAAGTTCTAGTGGTAGTTTTTGTGTATATGGAATATCTTTAATTAAATCTAATCTATGTAATCCAATATAAGCTAAAATAATTGCATCATATTGACCCTCTTTTAGTTTTCTAAGTCTTGTATTTACATTTCCTCTTAGATCTTTTACTACTAAATCTGGTCTTTGTTTAAGTAGTTGCATTCTTCTTCTTAGACTTGTAGTTCCTACAACTGCACCTTGTGGTAAGTCTTGAAGTGTATTATATGTATGAGATAAAAATAGATCACTTTGATCTGCTCTTTTTGTGATACTAACTAACTCTAAACCTTCTGGCATAAATGTAGGTACATCTTTTAAACTATGCACTGCTAAGTTTGCATTACCTGCTAACATCTCATCTTCAAGCTCTTTTGTAAAATGACCTTTTCCACCTATAAGTGCAAGTGGTTTATCAAGTATTTTATCTCCATTTGAAGTTATTTTATTAAGTTCAACTTCTACATCTGGAAATGCTTTATTTATAGCATCTCTTACAAAATATGCTTGCCAAAGTGCAAGATCACTAGCTCTTGTTGCTATTGTTATTTTTTTTGCCATCTTTTATCCTATTTATCTATTTTTGTATGATCTTCTATAATCTCAACATCGATTATATCATCATCTTTTTTTACAGTTTTTTCATAATAAAAATTATTTGAACTATATGTACTATTAAAATTTGTTGAATCTGTAGGTTTTGTTTTTAGTTTAAATATTTTTGAAAATACCATAGTTAAAAAACCAAACTGCAATAATATCCCTATAATATCTGTCAAAAACCCTGGTACTATTAGCAGTATTGCACCTAAAGCTTTTGCCATATTTGTTTTTACAAAATCTTCTTGTGATATTTTTCCTGATGTTAGCTCTTGAATATTTAGAGCTAATGAGTACTTAAATACTCTTAAAAGTGATATACCTACAACAGCACTAAGTACGATCATAATAAATGTCATAAATCCACCAAGTTGTGATGATATGTATGTACTTACCATCACTTCTGAAAATAGGTATAAAACTACATATAACATTAAGCTAACTTATCTTTTATAAATGCAACTACCTCATCAATAGCAACATCTGTTTTCTCACCACTTCTTCTACATACTACTTCAACTATACCCTCTTGAAGTTTTTTACCTATAATAATGGCATATGGGAAACCTAAAAGTTCAAAATCTTTCATTTTGAATCCAAATCTCTCTTTTATTCTATCATCGATTAAAGTTGAGATATTATTAGATTGTAGATCTTCATATACTTTAAGTGCAGCATTTAGTTCATCTTCTTTTTTTGCATTTGATACAATCACTTCACACATAAATGGTGTTGTAGATTTTGTCCAAATACAACCTTTTTCATCATGATTTTGTTCTATTACAGCTGCAATTAATCTACTAACTCCAATACCAAATGTTGCCATTTGCATATTTTCTTTTTTCTGATCTTTATTTAAAAATTCAGCTTTTAGTGGGCTAGAGTATCTATCACCTAATTGGAAAATATGCCCTACTTCTATACCTTTTTTAAATACTAATTCACTACCACAAGAACATTTTTGTTCTATTTTTTTATTTTGAAGCTCTTCATAACTTAGTTCATTTAGTGCATCTATCTCTTCTTCACTTTCAAATATAGTTTCAATATTTGCTCCATAATCACAAGAGTTACAAATTACTAGTGTATCTTCTCCACTATTTGCAATTACATGAAACTCTTTACTTCCACTTCCTCCAATAGCACCACTATCTGCTTGAACCACTCTAAACTCTAAACCTAATCTAGTAAATATTTTTTTATAAGTATCTTCCATAAGATTAAATTCTCTTATCATATCTTCAGTATTTGTATGAAAAGAATATCCATCTTTCATTAAAAACTCTCTACCTCTTAATATCCCAAATCTAGGTCTTGCTTCATCTCTAAATTTTGTATTTACTTGATATAAATTTACTGGTAAATCTTTGTATGATTTTACCCTTTGTCTTACTAAATTAACCATAGCTTCTTCATTTGTTGGACTAAGTACAAAAGTGTTATCTTTTCTATCTTTAAATCTTAACATCTCTTTATCCATAGTCTCAGATCTTCCACTCTCTTCCCATAAACCATGAGGGGTTACAAAGCTTAGTTGAACTTCTATTGCACCAGCTTTATTTAGTTCATCTTTTACTATATTTGAAATATTATCAAGTACCATTTTACCTAAAGGTAAGTAGTTATATAATCCAGCACCCTCTTGTGATACAAATCCACCTTTTACTAAGTATTTATGCGATGGCAATACTGCATCACTTGGGGCATCTTTTTGTGTTTGTATAAAAAATTTTGTAAATTTCATTGTAATTTATATCTCCATTTTATTTATTTTATTTCATCTTCTATTGAAAATATTTTTTGTGCTACATTTAGAGTATTATCACACTCTATAGTTGTAGAAACATCTCTTATATTTTTACTAGGTTTATGTAAAAACTCATTCATAATAGTTTGACAAAGTTTTTTTATATTATCTTCATCCTCTTTTTTTATAAAAGATTTTTTAATCGCTCTTTGAAGCTTTTTTTCTATAATATCATTGGCTAAAGTATGAAGTTTTTTAATTGTTGGTTCTACACTTAAAGTTTTTTGCCATACAAAAAACTCATTTGTAGTCTCTTTTACTATTCTATAAGCAATTATTGCAGCATCATTTCTTAAAATAATATTTTCATCTACAATTCCTTGAAGATCATCTACACTATAAATATTAATCCCATCTATATCCATATCCTCAATATCTCTTGGAACTGCTATATCAAACCAATTTCTCTCTTGATTGAAATCTTCTACAAGATCTTTTGTAATAATAGGATATGGTGCAGAAGTTGCAGTTATAAGTAATCTTTTACTATTTAATAATATTTTTAGATTACTGTATGGCTCAACACTCACCTTATCACTTTCAAGTGAATCTGCTAGTACTTTTGCTTTTTGTATATTTCTACTACATATAATAACAAAAAAACCAGCTTTTAAAAGATGCTTAATAGCTATCTCACTCATCTCACCAGCACCAATAACTACAGCACTAACATCTTTAATATCTTTGTATATCTCTTTTGCTTTGGCAACTGCAGTTGAAGCAACTGAAACTGATCCTGTTCCAAGTGATGTAGCTCTTCTTACCTTTGCAGCACACTTAAATGCATAATTTACTATTCTTGATAATTTCTCAGCTGCAAACTCTTTTGAAAGTGAAAATCTAAAAGCATCTTTTACTTGTCCTGCAATTTGTGTTTCACCAACTACTAAAGAATCAAGTGAAGATACTACTGTAAAAAGATGATGGATTGCATCTTCATTTTTATATGTATCAACAAGTTTTTCTAACTCTTCTAATTGAATATTACTTCTATTAGCTAGTTTACTTAAAACAACTTTTTGTGAACCATGAGGACAAGTAACACTTAGTATAAACTCTACTCTATTACATGTAGATACTAGTATTGCTTCATTTATAGCTTCACTTTTTAGAATATCTTTTAAAAAAATCTCTTTTTCTAAATCGTTTGAAAAAGCTAATTTTTCTCTTGTTTGTATATTTGTATTTTTATGTGTAAAACTTACTATTAAGTATTCCATAAAATCCCTTGTTTATTTTATATTTTGCATTATACTATTTTATTACTTTAAGATTATTTTATCAAAAAAAATAACCATATATTAAGTATTATTTCACTTAATAATATATTTAATTTTTTTAAGTTATAATTTAGTATATAAAAAACAAGGAGTTAAGATGTTTAAAAAAAATATAAAAACATTATCGTTACTGAGTTTTACTACAGTAGCAATCGTCTTGAGTGGTTGTGGAGGAGGTGGTGGTTCAACTTCAGATGAACCTACCACAAAAACCGCACAACTTGTCGACGAACCTATTGCTGGAGTTTATTATGAGTCTGGTAATCTATCAGGGTCTACTTCTATTGATGGTTCATTTAAATACCAAGAGGGGAAAGATGTAACATTTAGAATTGGTAATTCAGATTCTAAATTAAAATTTACAATTGATGCTTCTAAGTTAAAAGATACAAAAGGTGTATTAACGCCTTTAGATATATTTAATGAAGAAGATTCAAAAAGATTTGCTCAAATTGTACAAAGTTTAGATACAAATTCTTCTGATAATAAAATTGATTTATCAAATCTATCTGATATTGATTTACCAGCTATTAATTTTTCAGATGATTCAAATGTAACTACTGTATTTAATACAATTAAAACAAAATTACAAACAAATTCGATAAATGTAACTTTAAAAGATAAAAATGATGCTTATAATAAATTTATTGCAAATATGCCTGCATTTAGTGGTAAATTATCTCCAACTTTAGAAGCAAAAATTGCTGGTAAGAGTACACTTAATACTACTTTTACAATCTCTGGTGTTACAGGAGAAACTTCAAATAATAATTCAATAGCAAAAATAATTGTAGATGCAGATGGAAATGGGTTTGATGACTACGATTATATATATACTCAAGTGGTAAAAGATGGAGCATTTAATTTCTCTAATGTAAAAGTTTCTGCACTATCTTCAAATGAAACACTTCCTGTAAAACTTACAATTACAGGAGATAGTATTGCTTCTTATGAAGAGATATTAGATATTAACAATAATGATACTATATCTAAAAGTTTAGATCTTACTAAAGGTCTTGCTGTATCACAAACAGTAAAAGTATCTAATGATACAAATACTTCTTTTGGTACTAGCTCTTTTAAAAGTGATAGATATGTAACTTTTGGTATCAAAAAAGATGAAAATGGTCAAACAAAAGCATTTACTATTAAAAGTTCAAGTTTAAACAAAATAAGAGCTATGGCTAATAGTGGAACTGATAATGATGCACAATTAAGTGTAACTATTGATACAGCAAACATAAAAGATAAAGATAAAATCACTTCTATGACTGCTACTATGAAGGCATTTGATTCTACTAATGATGATGACTTAGAGTTTTTCCCAGGAAAATTTGAAGGTTTTGGATTTAATGATGGGATAACTCCAAGTGCAAGTAAAAAAAGCACTGAAGACTACGGACAATCTGAAGGAACTTTAGAATCTTTTGCATTTGCAAGAATTGAGATAAAAGATCAAGATGGTAATCCGATTAATCCAACTTCATCTATTAAAACTGCAGCTACAAGTGATAAATGTTTTAGAACTATCTTTACAAGATTAAATCAAACTCAATATGATAAAGTTATGTTAAAAGAAGATATGGATGATAATAAAACTGGTCATCAAGTTCCTATGTGGTCATATATATCTAGATTTGGAAACTGGGTTTATGTTGGACAAGGAACTTTAAGTACAAACAAAATTCTTGAAGTGTGTGTACAAAATGATGATTTAACATATATTAATCTTGATTACTTTAATAGATATATAGCAACAGAACAACAAGATGGACCAAAAAATATTTGTGTTGTATCTAAAGATCAATTTGGAAATAGTTTATCTGGTGTTAGAATAAGTGCAAATGGTACAGGATCTAGTAATGCAAGAGCTAATGCATATACAAATTATGATGGTAATGCTACACTTAAATTAGTATATCCAAATGATGCTAGTGCTTATTCTTATAAATATTCATATAACCCATATGGTGTAAATAATATTGAATTAAATAGTACAAGTATCACTACAAACACTACTAATGAAAAATGTGATTATGATCTAAATATTCAAATAAATAATCCATTTAATTCTAAAATACAAGTTCAATCATTTGATAAAGATGGAAAAATTAAAGCAAATAGCTATGTAAGACTTTATAATAATGATTGGAGAAATGGAAATTACTATTCAAAAGGTAAAAGAACAGATACAAATGGTATAGCAGTATTTGATGTAAAACCAAATGTAACTTATAATATAACATCTACAGGAGCAACTGCAACTGCTAAAGTTGACAACAATACAAGTGCAGATGAAACTTCTGATAATGGTGTAATTAGTGATGTTCAATTAAGAGAATTAAATCAAGCTCCTACAGTAAGTGCATATATCACTCCTTATACATTTAAAGAGGGTCAAAAACATACTGTAATAATATCAGCAAGAGATATTAATAAAGATGCATTAGATATAGATAGTATTAAACTAGATGGTGTAGTATTAACTTCTAATGATTATACTATTTTAAGAGAAACTAAAAGAGATGGTTCTTTATATACAACACTTGAATTAACAAATCTTCAAAATATTCAAAAAGATACAATTCATACTATAAGTGTTACTGTAAAAGATGATAGTGGAATGGTATCAAATGAGAGAACTTCAAACTTTAAATATGTTACAAATAGAGCACCAATTATTTATAATAACTTAAGAATATTTGATACAAATAATAAATCTATAAATAAAGATGCTTTAAAAACAAATACAGATTATATTTTAAGTATTTATGCTTATGAACCAGATGGAGATGACTATTCACTTTCATTTGATACAAATGATTCTTCAAAAGTAAGTATAAATGAAAATATTATAAATATCGCTACAGATGGGAAATACCAATTAATTGTAAAAGCAATTGATGATAGTGGAAAAGAATCAAATAAAATATTTGACCTTGATATTGGAAATAAAGCACCAGAGATTTCTTATGTTTACGCTAGAAAATCTATTGTTAAAGTTGATGGTGATGCAGAGATATTTGCTCTTGTAAGAGATATTGATAGTGAACTTACTAATAAAGAGTTAAATGTAACTATTAGTGATGGAAACAATACTTTTGCAATGACTCCAAAATATGATTATATAAAAAATAATTATGATTACTACAACAAAGTATATACCTACTATACATATGAAGGTAATGATTTCACTTCATCTATTGGAAATAAAGATTTAACTATTACAATTTCTGATGGTGAAAAAACAGTAAGTAAACCTTTAAATATAACTATTGATACAGCAATTAGTTTTTATAGAACTTTACCAGCAAGTATAGACTTAGATAAAAAATCAAGTACAAATATATATGCACTTGCTAGATCACTTAGTGGATATGTATCATATTCATGGAAAATTGATGGAGAGATACAATCTACTACAGGAGGTTATAGATTATATATAAATGGTGCAAGTTTAAGTGAAGGTGATCATAATATTACCTGTACTGCAAGTACTGGTGAAAATAGTATACCTACTAGTACAATATTAAAAATCACAGATCAAAATGCTACTATATTAATAACTGCTGCTGATGAATTAGATTTTAATGATATTAAAATGAATAATAGTAATGAAAATAATGTAACAAGTAATTTATACTTACCATATTATCTAAATGGTTCTACATATAACTATGTAAGAGTAAATTGGGATAGTAATAATAGTGATATTATAGATAGTTTTGGATATGTAAATAGACCATCTGTTGATACAACAGTTAAATTAACTGCCAACTTATCTTATAACGGAGAAACAAAAGCAAAAGATATAAATGTTACAGTAAAAGCAAAACCAAACCTTGATCAACAATATGTTGAAGATACAAACTCTAGTTTAAGTTTTGATTTAATTAAAAATCAAAATAGATCTGAAGATGAAATTACTGAAAAATTATTCTTACCAAGATCAATTTATGCAAATAATTCAGGATATAATGGAGTAACTATATCTTGGGATAGTAATAATAGTAATATACTAGATGAATATGGAAATATTACAAGAAATACAACAACTAATATACCTGTTAAGTTAACTGCTACAATAACAAAAGGAAGTGCAAATATTTCACGTATCTTTAATTTAGTAATTTTAAAAGATAATACAGCTATAAAAACAGCAATAGAAGATGCTATTAAAAAAGAATTATTTGATTTAAATAATCAAAATAGATACTCTTTAGAAAATAATATTACTCTAGTAAAATCTCTAATGCAAGGAGATAATAATATTACAATCTCTTGGTCAAGTGATCATAATGAAACACTTAGCTCTACTGGTGAAGTAACAAGAGGTTCTAAAGATCAATTCGTAATATTAACTGCAACTGCTTCAAATTCACAAGTAGTAGATACAGCAAGTAAAAGTTTTGGTTTCTTAGTTAAAAGAGCTATTACAGATATAGAAGTTGTTAATTTAGCTTCAAAAATATTAACATACCCAGTTATTTTACAAGATAACTTAAATGCTAGTGAAGTAAATTCTAAATTAAATTTAGTAACAACTATTTATAAAGATGGAGTAAGTATCTCTTGGAATAGTAGTAATCAAAATGTAGTATCTAATACTGGAGATATCAATGCAAGTACAACTGCTCAAGTAGTTTCTCTTGATGCAAATATTTCATACAAGGACGAATCAATAACTAAAAGATTTACAGTAACTGTATTACCTAGTGATAAAGCTATAGTAGATCAAGTTAAAAATAGTATTTCTATACCAACTATTGTAAGTGGTGATATAGATCTACCATCAGTAGATACTCAAACTGGTGCATTTATTTCATGGAGTAGTGATAAACCAGAAGTAATTAGTGACTATGGGAAAGTAACAAGACAAGCAGAAGATACAAATGTTACACTTACTGCTACAATTATAAAAGGTTTAGAAAATATTAAAGAAGAGTTCATTGTAACTGTTCAAAAAAGTATTTTATCTGAACTAACTACTCAAGTTAATAATATTACATTTGATTTGATTAAAGGTTCAAATAGTAGTGAAGATAATATCACTTCTAATTTAGATTTAATTACAGGTATAAATGGTTATGCAATCACATGGTCTAGTTCAAATGAATTTGTATTAAATACAGATGGAAATATATCAAAAGAGCTTGAAGATATCGATGTACAATTAACTGCAACAATTACAAAAGATGGGCAAAGTGCAAGTAAAGTATTTAACCTTATAGTTATTAAATCTCCACTTTCAGATATTAGAGATGCTGCAATATCATTGAAAGAATATATCTTAAATGACAATAACTCAAGTGATTATATTACTAGCGATTTAAGATTTCCTACTAGTTATGAAGGTTGTACAGTTTCATGGGATATTAATGATACAACTATAGTTGAACCAGGTGGACAAGTAATAAGACCTGATAAAACAACTCCTGTAACTATAACTTATTCATTAAGTAAAGATGGTTCAAGTTTAGATAATTTACATTACAATGTTGTTGTAATAAGAAGTGATTTATCTGTTGTTACTGAAGTTAGTAATAACTTTGATTTCAATACAACTTTAGGTACAGCAAATAGTTCATTTGATGATATAAAATATAACTTATATTTAAATACTCAAAGTTATAACGGTGTTGAATTTAACTGGTCTTCATCAAATGAAGATGTTATTGATAATAATGGAACTGTAACAAGAGGTGATAAAGATCAAAATGTAACAATGACCTTAGTATTAAGTTTAAATGATGCAAATATCACAAGAACTCAAAATTATACAGTTGTACAAAGTGATGAGAGTAAACTAAATGGTGCATTATCTAGTATTGAATTAAATATTGATGAAAATAATGTAACAACAAACTTTGCTCTTCCAACTGTAAGTGATGATGTAAACTTTATTTGGACTTCATCTAATGTATCTGCATTAGAAGTTGTAAAAGGTCAAGCAATAGTACATAGAAGTACAACAGATGATCAAACTGTAACATTAACAGTTACTGCATATTTAGATACTCCATCTGCTACAGTAAGAAGTGCTTATACTAGAGACTTTACTATAAAAATAAGTAAATATTCTCAAGAAGAATTAGATAATACTTTTAATCCATATAATGATATTAATATCTCAAATCTATCAGAAAATAGATTTGAATTATATTTAGATATAAATTCAAGTATATATGATGATGCAATTAGTAGTCCAGTAGCATTTAACCCTATGTATTCATTAGAGTTTAAAGTTGATACAGATAATGGATTTATAGTAAAAGAGTTAAGAGATTCAAATATTAGTTTTACTACTAATGAGTCAAATAGCAGTATGGGTATAGTTAAATATAGTCAATTAAAAGTATCTACTAGAGATGAAGATAAAACTGAATCTGAAGATATTAACTATACAATAGATTCAAATAATGTAATTACTTTAGTAAATAATGGTATAGATGCAGCAAATATTAAATTTGTAAAACTATTAAATAACCAAGAACTACAAACATTAATATCTAATTTTGATATAAATGTAACATTTGATTCAAATGATATAGCACAAGTAATGTTCTATAAACAATTAGTAACTGAATACAAAATAGAAGATGAGATTAAAATTGATGGAAATACTACATTTAAAACACTAGAAGATTTTATAAATAATGGTGATGCAAATATAGGAACTAAAGATTATCATTTAATCTTTACAAACTACTCTTCAGCTGATGCAAATGGTACACTAGAAGCTGTTTATAATGATAATAATAGAACTGATGCTGGTACATTTAATATTGTTGATGGTAAGTTATTATTAAATACAACATTAGAAGATGCTCCTGATTATATGCATAACACATATTTTGAAGTTTCAAATGGTACAGTTCATAGAGGATATATTGCTAGAGCAGGTTCAATTGAAAGTAATGTTTGGTTTAATAAATCTGCTCATGATAAGATTAAAGCTTATTTTACAACAATGATAGATACAAAACCTCTGCAGGTATCAATTGCAAATAAAGTTTCTAATATATCTAGTAATAAATTTGAAACAATTACTCTTGTAAAAGATTTTGATTTTAAAATTACTCTAAATAACTTTAGAGAATATATTGGTAATATAAATAATGGTACAATAAATTTACAAATTGATGATAATATTTCACTTTCAATCCAAAATTTAGGAATTTATCCAAATGAAGATAGTATAAATATTAATAATTATACTGCAACATTAAATGGTGAGAATATTGAAAATATTTTATCATTTAACAATAATGATCTAGTAGTTGATTTAACTTCATTAGAAAATATATCTAATACAGAAGGTACTCATAATATTTCATTTAGTGCAACAAATATAACTGTGGATGATATAACTATTAGTGGAACTTTAGAAGTTACTAATCTACTTGATGGTGCCGTATTAGATGAATCAAAACTTCAATCTGCACTATTAGGTATGAATATATCAGCTGATAATATTTATACAAACTTAACTCTTCCTATATATGTTGGTTCTGAAGAGATTACATGGTCAAGTAGTAATACTACTGCTCTAAGTAATGATGGTATAGTAACTAGAACAACATCTCCTCAAACAGTTAGTCTAACAGCTTCTTGGGGAGATGGTCAATCAAAAGTTATCAATCTTACTCTTGCACCATTAAGTGCAATAGAGCAAGAGATTGCTACATTAAAATCTTCTTCAGAAGTAGCTGATGTAGCTAATGCAAAAAATATGGTAAATGAGCTAAGAGAATTAACATACCAATTCTCTGATGAGAATTTAACTGCAATTGGAGAAAGTATTCAAAATAGTTTTGAAACAACTATTCAACCAGAAGTAAATGCAACTATAACATCTTTAGAAAATAGTGCACAAACTATTGGTAGTATGTTTGAAGAGTTCTCAAATGATTTAAATACTACTTTAAATCCAGCAGTTGAAGAGTTTGCAAGTAGATTAACATCTATTTCTGAAGTTATTAATTCTAATATTTCTAATATTGAAGGATTTAATCCATTTGAAATAACAACAAATGATGATTACAACGATACTATTAAATATGAAGTAGATGGTGATAATCTTAAACTTTCTATTTTAAATAGCAATACAGCTCATAGTGCCAATGTAGTGTTTACTACTACAAAATTAATATTTGAGGATAATGAAAGTGGTATATTTAGTGCCAATGATAATAGTATAATAAAATTTGATGAAAATGGAGATTCAAAACTATTAATCAAATCTTTAAATCTAAATGCAACTACAAAAGTAGCTACACTTAATCTTGAAGCTACAATAGATGGATTGAATAATGCAGGTACAAACTTAAGTATAGTTGCAGATTCTACTTATGATGAAGTAAATGATAAAATGTCTCAAATGGATCTTAATATTACAGCAAATATAATAGCCTCAAATGGTACATTATTTGATGGGCTTATTTATGTAAACAGTACAAATCCTACTGTACTAAGTGGTAAATTAAGCTCTAGTGATGGTAATACTGTAGTATCAGGTGTATTTAAAACTTCACTTACATCTTTAGTAATTGATGAGTTATCAAATTCTAATGAAGATTCATTTAGATATCAAGATAAAATTGTATTAGTTGATAAAAGAGATGGCAACTTTACAGTAATAAATAATGTTAACTTTATAGAGAATCCACTAAATAATGGTTATACATATAACTATACAGGGAGAACATTAGATAATGAAGATATAAATTGTACTCTTATTCAATATTATGATGAAAGACAAAATGCAAATACTTGTATAGGAAACGAGTATAAACTTATAGTTTTAGGTAACAATAACCATGAAAATTATCATGATCAAGAATCATCATACGTTATGACATTTAATGATAAAGATGAAAATAGATTTGAATCAGATTATATTCGTATGAGATACAATTATGATTATGAGACAAATATAGAAACATCTTATTTAGAGATAAATGCTCACTCAAATCAAATAGATGATTGGAAAAAATTTAGATTAAATAATGACAATACTATAGATGAATTAGTAAAAAATCATATTTTAGGAACACAAACTAGTACAGATGTAAATTTAGCTTTAGATATTGTGCAAAATTGGGATGATAATCATACAAAAGGTATCGACCCTTATATACTAACAGATGATAATAATGATACTCATATAGTGTCTTATGCAATAAAAACTAATTGGGATAATGATAATGGATATAGTATAACTGGTTCAACTATTGATGGTATTACTAATTTCTCTTGTAATTATGATTATTATGATTCAAATAATAGATACTGTACAAATGGTATGAAATTTGATAATAAAGATTACCATAGAGCTAATATTTTAAGTGTAAATGATAATAACTATACTATATTAGAAGTAAATCAAGATAATGCACACAATGATCAATTAGAAACATGGGATAATAATCAAAATATTTCAAGATTATTCTTTAAAATTGCAGATGAAAATAATAATACATCTTATGTTATAGCAAATGAGTCTGGTGGATTTGATCTATATGATAATATTATATTCCAAAATACTCTAATAGAAGGTACAAATGTATCTCTTGTAAATAATTATAGTATTAGAGAAGTTGCATCTTTAGAAAATATAGGTGATAATACATATAGCTTCCAAGGAACTATTTTAAATGATGATGATAATGTAAGCTTAACTCTACTTGCTTCAAATAATGTTTCTAATAAAACATGGACTTATGGTTTAAAAGATGTAGCAATAGTATCAGGAACAAATGGTATTACTATAAATGAAGCTATTGTAACAAGTGCCTATGAAGATGAAAATTCAAACAATGATGATAAAAAAATATCAATGGCTAAATTAAAAGGTCTTAAACTAAATATTGCAAATGATAATGGTAGTTTAGTAACAAATACTGATATTACATTTAATAAAACTGATAATAATGAATCATTTACTTATAATGGTAGTTATACTATTACAAGTGGATCTAGTGTTCATAATTTTGATGGTAACTTTAGTGTAACTAAAATAGATCTTGATGAAGATAATTCAAATATTTTTGGAAATATTGATGCTACTATTGAAGCAAATGGATATGCTCCATTTAATCTAAAATCTGAATTTATGGCAAATGATATAAATGAAGCTGGATTTGTAAATATGATTCTTACTAGAAATAGTGGAAATTCAAATGAATATAAACTAGCATTAATGATAAATGCTCATAATGACTTTATGAAACTTATGGGTGTAGATAGCAACAATGTAATTTTAGATGCTCAAACTAAAGTTAATGGTGATTTAGATTACTTCAAAGTATTAAATAAAGATAATACTACTTTAGGTGAAATAGATGATTCTAACGGATTGATCAATTATAATGATAATTCTTCTGAAACATTATTCTAAAACTTATTATTTAACACACATAAAAAAGAAGAGATATTTACTATCTCTTCTTTTTTTATTTTATACTAGTGGTTTATTTGCTATAAACTATTCGTATGACAATAACTATTCAATATACTCTAGTGGTCTAGTTGATATAAAATCAAATAAATTATCTCTAAATACTTTTGATAATAAGTGGGAGAGTATACCTGATCATAAAGAAGACAATTATATAAATGGTAAATTGTATTATGATTTATACTTTACTACTAAAGATATTCAAATAGGTTTATTCAATAAAAGAGAACTAGAACTTTATATCAATGATGGTTTTATTCAAACATGGGCAAATGCAAACAATGACTTTAAAACTCTATTATTAAAAAATAATATAGGTGATGATATTGATTATGTAAATATAAAAGGGGATATAAATTATTATCTTGCTAGTGGATTATATATTAAAAAAAAATATTCAATACATAATCATATATTATCTATTAGATTAAATCTTTTAAGAGCTACAGATTTAGAATTTATAAAAGTAAGTGGATCAAATTCAAATGAAGAATTTTTATTAGATATTGATACTTTTTATTCAAAAAAAAATTTAATTACAAAAAATGATAATTTAGAAGATAGTTATGCTTATGGACATAGTATAGATATAAACTATAAGTACCTTAAAAATAATTTTATATTTGATCTTAATATTTATAACCTTTATTCATATATTTATTGGAAAGATGTAGCTTTTATGCATTATACATTTAACAGTAATACAGTTTATATAGGTGATGATGGATATAAACACAATAGAGCTTTTGGTGTAGGGTATTATAAATATAATCAAAAATATACACAAAAAATATCACCATTTATAAAAACAAAACTTAACTATAAACTATCACAAAATACCTATATAGGTGACTTATTTGATATTTATAAAAACTTTTATACAAATGAATTATTTATAACTCAAAAATACTCTATTTTTAATTTTAAATTAGCATATATTTTAGAAAATAAAATAGCACTATTTGGATTTGGTACGAATAACTATAATATAGAAATATCAAATAAATTTTCTACTTCAAATACCGTTCTTAAACTAAACTATAAAATAAAACTATGGTAGAATATAGTATGAAGAATTATTTAAAATTATTTTTTATTTTATTTTTAGCATTTTTTATAACTGCTTGTGGAACACAAAGTAGTGATCCAAAAACTGAAACTACCAATACTATTGAAGATAAAGTATCTATATACTCAAATATAATAACATCAAACAAAGATAGTGATAATGACAATATCCCAGATAGTGTTGAAATACTTCTAAATAAAAATCCAAATAATAGTGATGAAAATTCAAATGGAATTATAGATGGGCTAGAGGGTGATACATTATTTAAATACCAATGGCATTTAAATAATACTGGTCAAACTGTAAATAATAATTTATTTACTGTACAAAGTGGAAATGATCTTAATATTTTAAAAGTAAATAAGTATTTTATGGGTTATAATCATGGAAATAATATAAAAATACAAGTAACAGATACAGGTGTACAAAAAACACATCCAGATCTAAATATAAGTGATAAATCATATAATACTATTTATCAAACAAATGATCCAACAGCATCACAAGGAAATTTTGAAGATAGATCTCATGGTACAATGGTAAGTGGAATAATTGCAGCAAAAGGATTTAATAATATTGGAGTACGAGGTGTTGCTCCATTTGCTAAAATTATTGCAAATAATTGGCTAGAAAGTTCTCAAAAGTTAAGTGATTTAGAAAAACTTTGGATTGATGATGCAAACTCAAGTAATGTAAGTGTATCAAATAACTCTTGGGGGCAATATTTTTTTGATGAGTATGAATATGAGGAGATTATTAAAATTGCATCAACACAACTTAGAGATCAAAAAGGTGTAGTATTTGTATTTGCAGCAGGAAATGAAAGACTTAATAATGATAAATACTCTGGATATGCAAACCTATCTTATTTTGCAAACAATAGATATGTAGTAACTGTTGGGGCAATAACTGATAAAAATAGATACTCTTCTTACTCAAATCATGGTCCTTGTTTATTAACTTGTGCTTATGGAGGTGAAGAGAGTGATACAAGTGCTACTATTACAACTACTACTTTAAAAGGTTTAGCTAGACAAACATATACTGAAGATACAAATAAAGATTATACATATGTTATGAATGGTACTAGTGCAGCAACTCCTATGGTAAGTGGTGTTATTGCCCTTACACTTGAAGCATGTCCTAATTTAACATATAGAGATATAAAATGGCTAATTGCAAAAAATAGTACAATAATAGATAAAACAAATGATAAATGGATACAAAATGCAAGTGGTTTATGGTTTAATGAAAATTATGGATTTGGATTGATAAATGGTTATGATATGATAAAAGAGTGTACAAATAACTACACTTTACTTCCAAAAGAAAAAATCATATCAACTCAAAAAGATTTTAATACAAATATACTACCAACAGATGAAACTTTAAAACTAAGTTTAACTATAAATGAAAATATTACTACTGAATGGGTAGGATTAACAATAAAATCTGATCATACATATACAGGAGATTTAAAAATAGTTTTAGAATCTCCAAGTGGGACTAAAACAACTATTATAGATAAAAATGAATTAGATGATAGACATTATATAGATGGTTTTAGATTTTCTGCAAATACTTTTATGCAAGAGTTTACAAAAGGAACTTGGAATATTTATATAACAGATGTTAGTGATAATGATACAGGAAAAATAAATAATATTAAACTAGAAATTTACGGACACTAAACACTAATAAGTTTTTAATTTTAGTTTATATTTTGGCTTTACAGTTTTAATAATATCTTCATTAGACAGATCTTCTATTATATATTTTTCAATATTATTTTTATCTTTATCTTCAATTACATAATAACCAATTTTTAATTTTGCACTTACTTTTAAATTATGTTTATCTAATAACTCTTTAATCTTAAAATCACTATTTGTATTAAATTTTATTAATAATTTAGATATATTTTGATTTTTAAGGTGTACAACTTTAATATTATTATTATTTTTAACTTGTATTGTATCACTAAGACATGATGTAAATAATAGTGAGATTATTATAAATATATTAATTTTTTTCATAATTAATTATATCAAAAAACAACTTTTATGTTATACTTATACCAATAAATAAAAAAGGTAAAATATGACAGCAAATATTTTTTTTGGTTCCAATGAAGAATCAAGACAAACTTTAGAAGATAGAATAAACCCTTACACAAATAAAGTAGTATCATCTTATCCACTATGTACAAAAGAGGATACTTTAAAAGCTTTAGAAATAGCTAAAGTAGCTTCTAAATACACAAAAGCATCAAAGCTATCACAAAGAATAGATTGGTTAAATGATGTAGCTTCATCTTTAGAAGAAAACCTTGAAGATATGGCACAAACAATATGTGATGAAGTAGGAAAACCTATAGCATTTGCTAGAATTGAAGTTTCTAGATGTATAGAGACTATAAAATTATCTGTTCATGCTATGGTAAATCTTCATGGAGAAACAATTAATACTGACGCTATGAGTAGTGGAGTTAAAACAACTGCATTTTATATTAGAGAACCAGTTGGAGTTGTAGCTTGTATTACACCATTTAACTTTCCTTTAAATTTAGTAGCTCATAAAATCGCTCCTGCACTTGTATCTGGAAATGCTGTAGTACTAAAACCAACTCCAGAAGCTCCACTTACTTCATATAAACTTGTAAAGTATTTTGTAAACTCACCATATGCAATAAAAGATGCTATATCTTTAGTATATGGAGATGTTGAAGTTGGATCTACTTTAGTTAGTTCAAATATACCAAGAGTTCTTAGCTTTACAGGATCTGTTCCAGTTGGAAATATTATTACAAAAACTGCAGGTATTAAAAAATTAGCTCTTGAGCTTGGTGGAAATGCAGCAACATATATAGATAAAAGTGCGAATATAAAAAAAGCTGCCCAAAGATGTGCATTTGGAGCATTTATAAACTCAGGTCAAGTATGTATTAGTTTACAAAGAATTTATGTAAATAGTGAAGTTTATGATAAGTTTGCAGCTGCACTTAAAGAGGAAACTTTAAAATTAAAAGTTGGAAGTCCATATGATGATGATACATTTGTAGGACCACTTATAAATGATGAATCACTTCAAAGAGCAATATCATGGTGTAATAGTGCCGTAACTGAAGGTGCTAATGTTTTATGTGGAAATAAATATGAAGGTATGAATTTTTATCCAACAGTTATGACAAATGTAACTGATGATATGAATATAGTATGTCAAGAGGTTTTTGCACCTATTGTTTCACTAATAGCAGTAGATTCTTATGAAACAGCATTAGAAAAAATGAACAACTCACCTTATGGTTTACAGTTTTCAATATTTACAAATGATTTAAAACAAACACAAAACTTCATCTATGATGCAGACTGTGGTGGTGTAGTAATAAATGATATACCAACTCTTAGATTTGATATACAACCTTATGGTGGTAATAAATTAAGTGGAATTGGAAAAGAGGGTCCAAAGTTTGCAATTGAAGAATTAACTGAAATAAAATCAGTTGTAATTTGTTAAGCACTTATTAGATATAATGCGAAAATATAATAAACATAAAAATAGGAGAGTATAATGAATACTTTTGATAAAATAAGAAAATTTTGTAGACCATTTAGAATCATAATGGGACTTGCATTAATAGCTGCTGGATTCTTTATAGGATTAGAAGAGGAACAATTTTACAATATGTGGTTTGCACTTGGAGCTATACCATTAATTGCTGGCATTACTAACTTTTGTCCACTTTGTATGATTACAAAGAAATGTTCAATATAATAAAATAAGGAAAAAAAATGTCTACTATTTCATATAAAGATGCTGGAGTTGATATTGATGCTGGAAACAGTTTTGTTGAAAATATCAAACCATACGTAAAATCTACTAAAATACCAGGTGTTTTAGGTGGTATTGGTTCATTTGCTGGTGCATTTGAATTACCAAGTGGATATAAAGAACCAGTTATTTTAGCTGGAACTGATGGTGTTGGAACAAAACTAAAACTTGCAATCGATAGTAAAAAATTTGATACAGTTGGTATAGATCTTGTTGCAATGTGTTCAAATGATCTAATATGTAATTTTGGTGAACCATTATTTTTCCTAGATTATTATGCTACTGCTAAACTAGAAGTAGAAGAAGCTAGTGCTGTAGTTAAAGGTATTGCAGAAGGTTGTATAAGATCACAGTGTGCTTTAATTGGTGGAGAAACTGCTGAGATGCCAGGTATGTATAGTGATGGTGATTTCGATTTAGCTGGTTTTTGTGTAGGTATTGCAGAAAAATCTGAGATGGATAGAGTATCAAGAGTTGAAGCTGGTGATGTTTTAATTGCCTTACCAAGTTCTGGAGTACACTCAAATGGTTTCTCACTTGTAAGAAAACTTTTATTAGAAAAACTTGGTATGAAATTTGAAGATGATTTTAATGGAAGAACTTTAATAGATACACTTCTTGAACCAACTAGAATTTATGTAAAAGAGTTCAAAGCTTGTAAAGATAAAATCAATGCTCTTGCACATATCACTGGTGGTGGTATTGTTGAAAACTTACCAAGAGTTTTACCTGATAATTTAAGAGCAGTTGTTCAAAAAGAAAAAGTAAGAGTTTTACCAATATTCCAAACTATGGGTGAACATGTAGAAGAATCTGAGATGTATAGAGCATTTAATATGGGTGTTGGTATGATATTCGTAGCAAATGAAAAAAATGTAGCTGATATATTAGCAACAGTTGAAGATGCTTATGTTATTGGTGAAATAGTTGAAGGTGAAAAAGGTTGTGATTTAGTTTAAACTAAATTTTACAATCAATATAAAAGGCTGAGCATTTTGCTTAGCCTTTTTTTATTAGTAAATAAATATAATATATTTTTAATAATAATTTAGAGATAATCAAGTATAAGAATAGATTTTAATTATTATAAGGATAGATTATGAAAAGAAAAGTTTTAATTTTAGGTGGTGGCTTTGCAGGAGTTGAATGTGCTATATTTTTAAAAAAAGAGGGAATTAAAGATGTAACACTAATATCTAATAGAGATTATTTTTATATATTTCCAACTTCTATATGGATACCAACTGGTGAATCAAAGTTTGAAGATATGTGTATTCCACTTGATGAACTATCAAAAGCTCATGGTTTTGAACTAATTATTGATGATGTTGAACAAATATTATCAAAAGAAAATAAAGTAGTTTGTAAAAATCAAACAATTGATGATTATGAATATTTAGTAGTAGCTATGGGTAGTGGAAAAATGAAACATAAAGGGAGTGAAAACTTTCTATCAATATGTGGAAATCCTCAAGATTCATTAAAAATAAAAGATAAAATAGATGAACTTATAAAAAAAGGTAGTGGAAAGATTGCTATGGGATTTGGTGGAAATCCAAAAGATCCAAGTAATGTAAGAGGTGGTCCTGCATTTGAAGTTATGTTTAATGTACATAATCAACTTAAAAAACTAGGTATTAGAGATAATTATGAACTAACATTTTTCGCACCAATGCAAGAACCAGGAGCTAGAATGGGTAAACAAGCTTTAAAAATGATGGATGTTTTCTTTGATAAATTAGATATCAAAACACACTTTGGTAAAAAGTTTAAAGAGTTTGTTCCTGATGGTATTGTATTTGAAGATGATAGTAAATTAGAATCTGATTTTACTATGTTTATACCTGCTGGTAATGGACACGATGTATTTAGTAATAGTGATCTTCCTTTAAATGATGCAGGACTTATAAATATAAACGATTATTGTGAAGTAAGAAACACTAATAAGGTATATTGTATAGGAGATAGTAGCGCATTAGAGGGCCCTGACTGGAGAGCAAAACAAGGTCATATTGCAGAAGTTATGGCTAGAAATGTTGCATATAATATAGCACAAATTGAAAAAAATAGTAAAGATAAAAAAGGCTATGAGGAACATTTAAATATTTTATGTGTTATGGATAGTGGAGATGGAGCAGCTTTTGTATATAGAGATAATAAAGGTGGTAAAATGATCCCTATGCCAGTAATTGGACATTGGCTAAAAAAAGGTTGGGGTTGGTACTGTAGAAACTCAAAACTTGGTAAAATACCAAGAATTCCAGGTATGTAAAATATAAGAGTATAAGTTTTATACTCTTATATATTAAAATCTATATTCAAATCCATAATTAAATGTTACTGCATTATCACTACTTAAACTATCATCAATATCATATCTTATAGCCTCTAGTTCTATTCTTACTCTATAATGTCTTGTAAATTTATATCTCTTACCTATATGAATAGCATAAAATTTACTATCTTTATCTTCTAAAGTATTATCAAGATCAACACTTCCAGTCCCTGCTTTTAAACCAACATATACTCTTCTACTTTGTCTAGATGCAAGTGGTATATTTATAGTAATTGATTGTTGATCTAGAGTATAATCTCTTGTATATGTTAAATCTTTATTTATAATTAATTCATAATCATCATAAAAAGGAAGACCTACATATCCATTAAAAGAATATACTGACTTATCTGTAGTTCTATTACTATTTAAATAACCATAGTTAACACCAAGACCTACAAATATTCTTAGGTCATTATTTGAATAATCTTTCTTATTTAAATAAGTTCCACTACTTGCAAAAACTGTACTAGCAAATAGTATTGGTAATAATAATTTTTTCATAACTTTTCCTAATTATTGATTTAGATCGTGAAGTTCTTTAAATAAAAATGCTTCAACTACATCTTCAACATATCTTTGAATTGGAGCAACTAATATAGCTATACCCTCTTCCATAAATGGCCACACATCTTCTTTATCACTTGAAACAATTACAACTTCAGGGAACTCTTTTACTTCAGTTCTTGTATTATAAAATTTTTCATTTACCATTTTACCTTCTGTCATTTCAAAGTAAAGCCATGCTTTAGCTTCATGAACTGGGCATATTTTTGATTCTTCTAAATCGTTTCCATCCATTGGCATTATTATATTCATATTTATTTCCTCTTTATTAATTTATTTTTTAAATCTTCTATATTTGATATCTCATTTTCATATTTACTAAATCCCCAATTTACCAAAATATATCTCATATTTATTGCTTTTGCAGCTCTTGTATCTTTTAGAGAATCTCCAACTAAAACTGCATCTTTAACATCAAATTTTAGCTTTTCAAGTATAAGTTCTAGCATATCAGGTTTTGGTTTAGCATTTTCAACCATATCAGCCCCTACAACAAATGAAAAAAACTTATAAATATCAAGTGATTTTAACATCTTAATTGCAAAAGTTGAAGATGCATTTGTTGCAACACTTAGAGTATAGTTTTGAGTTTTTAAAAATTCTAAAAGCTCATAAATACCATCATATAAAGATATATCTTTTACACAATTTTCATCATAATATTTTGTAAATAATTCTGTTTGTTCAGGTGTAAATTCACTTGTACCATAGAAAAATTCAGCTGCATTTATATCAGGATTGTTTAATTGTGCTAGCATTATATCTTTTGATATTTTTTCTAAGCCTAGATTAGATCGAACATAGTTTATAGTATTTGTTATAACATCACCACTATTTATAAGTGTTCCATCCATATCAAATATGATTAATTGTTTATTCATATTAGAATTTTAGCAAAATTTTATAAATTTGTACCTTATAGCTTTAATGAAGTTATTTTTTAATAATAATTTAAGAATTAATCGCTATAATTTCACCACATAAGCGGGAATAGCTCAGTTGGCTAGAGCCTCTGCCTTCCAAGCAGATTGTCGCGAGTTCGAGTCTCGTTTCCCGCTCCATGTAAACTTTCAATTTTAAATCAATCAAATTTTACAATTCAATTATTTTTCTAACTTTATCAATATTTTTATTTACTAAATATGCTCTAATATTTTTAGGTATTTTATTTACCCTTGCAAACTCTTTGAATTTTTTATCCATACTATTTTTACAATATGGTGCTATATATACTTTTTTATTTTGTATACTTATTGCTATTTTATTTGATATTATAATCTCTTTTTGTCTTATTATTTCTACTCTTGTATGGCTAGATATTATAAGGCCTCTTTTTTTAAGCTCTTTATCTATATATCTTATTATTAGATTTATATCATTATTTTTAAACGTCATAACTTTTAGTTCATCTAATATTAACTCATCTTCTAGTATATCTAAAGATTCAATATCATTTTTTAAATACTTAAAACTTTTTTTTATTCCATCTGTATATTGATCTAAAAACTTATTTGCAAATGTATTTCTAAAATAATTTCTTTTATATATATTTTCATTATTAGTTTCATCTATATAATATCTTATATTATTTCTTTTTAGATACTCTAAAAGCTCATCTTTACTTATTTCAAGTAACGGCTTATAAACTATATAGTTTTTCCTTTTTGAGTACTCTTGTAAGCCTATAAGCTCAACTAAACCAGCACCCTTACTAAATTGCATCAAAAACCATTCTAGTTTATCATTTAATTGGTGTGCTGTAATTAAACTATCATAATTATTATTTATAATAATCTCATCAAAAAATTTATATCTAAAATCTCTTGCAGACTTTTCACTAAATATTTCATCTTCATAAGTTTTTAAATATATCTTTTTATTATATTTTTTTGCTAAATCTTTAGCATAAGCAAGCTCTTGCTTACTTTGATCTCTTAGGTTGTAATCAACTATTGCGATATCAAACTCAATATTTAAATCAAGTAAAATAAAAAAAAGTGCAGATGAATCAACACCTGCACTAAAAGCTAATAAATTTTTATTTGTAGTAATTAAACTTTTATCAAACATCATCATTACTTACAGTAAAAAATTCTATAATTAGATCTCTCATCTCATCTTGATCGCTTATATGATTTACTTTTTGTCTAAACTCATTTGCACCATCATAACCTTTTGAATAAGTATGTAAGTGTTTTCTAAACATAACACAACCATACTCACCATAGTGTTCTACCATAGCATTAAAATGTTCTAATATAATATCTCTTTTTAGATCATAAGATATATCATCACTATTTGATTTTATTTGTTCAAATACCCATGGTTTTCCAACAGCACCACGACCAATCATAACACCATCTGCACCAGTATATTCTAAAACTTCAAGAGCTTTTTTTCTATCTTTTATATCACCATTTGCAATAACTGGACAGCTTACATTCTCTTTTATTGTTTTTATTGCATCATAATCAACTACAGCTTTATATGCACCTTTTTTTGTTCGTCCGTGTACACTTATCATATCTACACCAACCTCTTCAATTGCTTGTGCAATCTCTAAAGGTATCTTTTTATCAACTCCAATTCTCACCTTTACAGTTGTGTATTGTTTATTTGATGTCTCTTTTATTGTTCGTAAGATCTCTTGTAGTCTTGGAAGATCTCCTAGTAAGTTTGATCCACTTCCATGTCCAAATACCTTAGGAGCTGGACAACCACAGTTTAAATCTATTCCATCAATATGGTCAAATTCATTTAAAACTTCAACTGCTTGTTTTATAATAGCTGGATCTGAACCAGATATTTGTACTATATAAGGATCTTCATTTGAAGACTTTTCTAACATTTTGATTGTTTTTTTGTTTTTGTGAGCTAGTGCATTTGAACTTATCATCTCTGATACTGTTAAATCTACACCAAAGTTTTTAACAACTTTTCTAAAAGGAAGATCTGTATAACCTGCAAGTGGTGCTAAGACCACTAAAGGTTTCGAAAAATCAAGTTTTTTTTTCATTGATTATGAAAGTTTTAGGCTATCTAAATTGTAGTGTTTCCCAGCATCTTTTAGATCCATTAGAGCTTTAAATATTGTGTATTCATCTTTTTGTGAATTTGATAAAATCTCTTTTATTTGAGGGATCATCTCATATTCAAATAATACATATAAGTAACTCTCTGTTTTAGATTCATCTGCTGCACTAATATCTTCAAATAATTTGATTAGTTGTTCTGGTTGCATTGTTCTTTTATAGTTTTTAGCTATTTTAATTAACTCTTCATTACTAAAGTCATTATTTTTAACAAACTCTAAAATCTCTGCATTTGTAAATCTTTTTTCAGCTGGTTCTTTTGAATCTTTTAATAATATTTTAGTAACCATCTCATTTGTTAATGGGAAGTTATTCATAACATTTTTCATTCTATCTATTGATTTTTTCTCAATAATAACATCAAATGCATGTTCTACTACTTCTCTTTCATATTTGTCTGGAGATTTTAAAACTTCAAAAGCAAAGTTATCATCTGCATCTATTCTGTTTATTATATTTTTAAGTTCAAGTTCATTTTTTTCATCTAGTTTTAGATTTTTTAAAGATACAAATTTGTTTTCATTTAAAACCTCATTTGCAATACTAGCTGTAGCTTTTAACTTTTCATTTTCACATTTAAAGTTATCTGTTTTTACATTTATCTCTAATTGATCTATAATCTTAGCTAATTCTGCTAACTCTTTTGTTTTTACTTTTTTACTTGAATTTTTATTTATAATTCTATTTTGAATATGATCTTCAATCGCTTTTATATCATTTTGTCTAACTTTATTTTGAATAAAATTAACTGAACCATAAAACATAAGATGTAATATAGTAGCTATAAATAATAAAAATGCAGGAATAAGTACCCATACAAATACTGGTAATGTTTGATCGATAACTATATCTTGAATACCTGTTTCTATGTGTAATGTGTATGTTCCTAAATCTAAACTATATACAAAACCTGATATTAAACCTAATAAAATTATTGATGCTATTAAATATTTTTTAAAACCCATTTTAAGACTCCTTAATTTTCATCTCTTCTTCGTGTATTTCTCTACATACTGTACAATATTTTGCAAAAGGTTTAGCTTTAAGTCTTCCTATAGAGATCAACTCATCACACATTTCACATACACCATATGTACCCTCTTCTATTGCTTTTAAAGCATCTTCTATCTCTTTGTATTCTCTTGCTTGTTGTTTTGCAATTACTTCTGAAGTAAAGCTATCACTACTAGACTCCGCAAAATCGTAATCATCTTTACAATCCATGTTATGTAATAATTCTATATTTTTATTGCTATCATCAATATTACTTTGTATTGAGATTTTTCTTTCTTCTAAAATCTCTTTTAATTGTTCTATTTGCTTACTAGATGCCAAACTATTTCCTTGTATATATAATAATTTTCAAGATTATATCTAAAAAATTATAAATTATTTATGATAAGGATGATTATTTGCTATACATAAACCTCTAAATATTTGTTCTAATAGTACTATATTGGCTATTTTATGAGCCATTGTAAGATCACTTATTGATATTACTTTATCACATTTTCTTATAAAATCCCTAGAAAATCCATAAGCTCCACCTATAAAAAAGTTGATATTTGCATCACTGTGTATAAGTTTTGAGAACTCAAAACTATCAACTCTTTTTCCTAATACATCAAGTACTATATTAAATCCATTTTGCATTTTAGGTTCAAATGTATCACTATATGATTTTTGTGCTTCGTTTTGCCCTATAGTTTGGGCTTTTGATATATGTTTATTAAACATATTATGAACTTGAACTTTAGCATATTTTTTAGACATTTTAATAAAATTTTGAACCAATGGCTCAAATTGATCTTTATCATTTTTTGCTATTTGATATATATTAATTGTCATTATTTTAGTAAATCACTACCTATTACATTGTAGTATATATTTGGTATTTTATCATCAAGTTTAACACCACCAATAGCACCAACTTTATGTTTTGAGATCTTTGCTAGGTAAGATATATTATCACCTAATATGTTAGATACATCTTTTGTAGATGTTGCTCTATATGCTCCTAAACCTATATAATCTAAATCAAGTTTATTCGCATGAAGAATCTCAACTTCATTATGAGTAGAAAGACCAAATATCTTTGAAGGATTTAATTTCCTTAAAAACTTAAATACAAGCTCATCTTTAGATATATTTAGTTCATTTTTAACTCGAACTAAATCTTCTTGACCTAGATGTAAGCCATCACACTCTTTTATAAGCTCTAGTTTATCATTTATAATTATTGGTATATTTGTATTTTGTTTTAGTATTTTAAGATTATTTTTTTGAGTAGTTACATCGTTTAGTTTATCACGATATTGGATTATTTTTGCATCTTTGTTTTCACATATTTTTACAAATTCTTCCAAAGATATATTTTTCTTTAGAAGAGTTTGCATATCACACAATGCATATAGATTCACTATGCAGTTTCTTCTTTTTTGAATAATTCTAAAAGATCACCTATAGTTTTTTTCATCTCATTTCTATCTGTAACCATATCTATACTTCCATGCTCTAGTAAAAATTCTGCTCTTTGGAATCCATCAGGAAGATCAGCTCCAATAGTTTGTTTAATAACTCTAGCTCCTGCAAAACCAATTAATGCCCCAGGTTCTGCCATAAGAATATCACCTAAAAATGCAAATGAAGCTGAAACTCCACCAAATGTTGGATCTGTAAGTAAAGATATAAATGGAAGTCCTGCATTATCTACTTTTTTAAGAGCTGCAGATGTTTTTGCCATTTGCATTAAAGAGTAAGTACTCTCTTGCATTCTAGCACCACCACTTGCACTTACAATTATAATACCATGATTTGCTGCTAAAGCTCTATTACAAGCTCTTACTATTTTTTCACCTTCAACTGAACCTAATGATCCACCCATAAATGAGAAATCAAATACTACTAGTTCTGCAGGATTTCCATTTATTTTACAAGTACCAGCTACTATTGAAGATGTTTTACCTGTTTTATGTAAAGCTTCTTCTAATCTTTTTTGGTACGATTTACTATCAACAAACTCTAATGGATCTGTAGGGTGTAGTTCACTATCATGTTCTACAAATGTTCCTGCATCTGCTAAAAGTTCTATTCTTTTTGCTGCACCTATTCTCATATGAAAGTTACATTTAGGACATACATGATTTAAATTTTCAACTTCTTGAAAAAACATCAATGATTCACATGATGGACACTTAAGCCAGTGACTTTGACTTTGATCTTCTTTTTTATCTTTTTTAAGTATATCTGATTTTATTTTACTGAAAAAGTTTTTTAAATCCATTATTAATTCCTAATTATTAAATATATCCCATTATAGCATATTTTTACTTTTTATATTATTTCATAAAAAAAGCTAGCAAAAATTTGCTAGCTTTTAATCATCTAAATATAATCTCTATAGATCTTTAAATAGATCCATATCATCTAGTTTTTCCCAAGGGTAATCTTCTTGACCAACTTGTCCACGTGCTGCTACATCTGCATATAAGAATGTACTAGCACTTGGTTTATCAAGATTGAATTTTTTTGTAATCCAGTTTGGAGTAAGTGCAAAATTTTGCTCAACAAATAATGAAAGTTCATCATCGTTTAATTTTGTATATGTACCATAAGTATCAACTGCAACTGAAGTTGGTTTTGCAACACCTATTGCATAAGATATTTGAACTACACATTTTTTAGCTAAACCCGCAGCAACTATATGTTTTGCAATATATCTTGCAGCGTATAATCCACTTCTATCAACTTTTGTATAATCTTTAGAACTTTGAGCTCCTCCACCTATTGGTGAGTAACCTCCAAAGCTATCAACAATTAGTTTTCTTCCTGTTAATCCACTATCATGTAAAGATGAGTGAGATACATATTTTCCTGTTGGATTAATATGTATTGTACAATCTTCTAAAGAAAATAGCTCTTTTGGAAGATTTGTTTCAATAATAAGTTTAAGAATTAAAGCTCTTACCTCATCAATAGTGATACTTGATACACAAGGAGCAGATACAACTATAGTATCTATTCTTTGTGGATTTGAGTTTTCAAAATTATCTTTTGTAACATAATCCATAGTTACTTGTGTTTTTATATCAACACCTAAAGTATCAGGATTTTTTAAAGCATAATCATATACTTTTTCCATAAGCATTCTAGCATATGTAATAGCACTTGGCATATAGTTTGCTGTTTCACAATCTGCATATCCAAACATAATACCTTGATCTCCAGCTCCTATTTCACCATCTTCTTGGTCAACACCTTGAGAGATATCAGGACTTTGCTCATTTAATAAAACTTGTACATCTACATTTTGAGGTTTTAAACACTCTTCATCTGTAAAATGTGGATTGTTGAAATAGCCTATTTTTTCTAGTGCATCTATTGCTATTTGTTTATATTCATCTTGGCTTATTTTAGTATTTGATTTTACCTCTCCACCTATTACTACGTGTTTTCCAGCTACAAATACTTCTGATGCAACTCTTGAGTTACTATCACCTATTATTAATCTATCTACTATACTATCTGCAATTATATCTGCACATTTATCAGGATGTCCTGGACTTACTACTTCAGAAGTAAATAAATAATGTTGTTTTTGATTGTTTTTCATGTTTGTTTTCCATTTCTTTGTTTTCCCCAAAATACAAATCAATTAGTATTTTGTTTGTTTTCCATCTTTTTGTTTTCCATTGTATGTTCCTTTTGAAAAAGGAATGTAAAATAAAAGTATGTTAAAGTGATTTTAACAAATAGTTACTTAAACTTATAATAAATATTAATTCTAATATCTATTATAAGTAACACTATACTTTGTATTTAATTTATATTGTGTGTTTGGTTTTAGTTTAATAGTATATTCAAAACTATTTATACCTATTTTTTTCATACTACAATTTTCTTTACAATTATTTGTATTTTCTAATCTTTTTATATTGTTTGAATAATTAGTTTCTTTTACTTTTATAGTTTGTGTTTGATTTGATCTATTTTTTACCACTCTTATATAATGACTCATTAGTGAAGTTTTTGTTTTGTTAAAATTAATTTGCTTTATCTCTTGAGTTATATCAAAATATTTTCCAATGTTTAATACAATTGTACCATCTTTACTTGTATGATTTATATTATCAAGCCCTATAAAGTGTGATATATCTTTTTCTTTTTTATAAACTCTTATTGTCCCTTTTGGTAGAGGTATACCCATATTGTTTGATAAACTATTTTTTATTTTTATTTTATGATTAAACTTTTGATTATTCATACTTGAAAATCTATGTAAATATATATTATTTGAAACACTTGCATATTCATTTATTTTTATATTATTTACTTTTAGAAAGTTTATTTGCTTTTTTTGTTTGTTATAAATTGTTTGTTTAAATGGTATTTTATATAAATGGTACCCAGCAAACTCTTTTTGCCTTACTATTGGTGTAGCTACTGAATCCATAGCTACCATATTTTTATACATCATTCTTGGTTTATTTTTAGATCTACTATTGATATCTCCTGCTATACAATAAATATTTGCATCTTTATATGTAGCACCTGAGTTATTTGTAATACTAATCCATCCATTAAGTGTATTTTCTTTATTTATATTTAGTATATAATCACTCTTCCAAGATATTCCAGTAGTAAGATAATTTAGTTTTATATCTTGTTTGCCTTTTTTACTTTTTGTTTCCCATATTAAACTAGGTTTAGTTAAAAGATCACTTGGAATTTTATCAAATATAATATCTGTTTTATTTATACCACTTATTATTTGACCTTGGCTTTGTAGTATTATTGGATCTATAGCTAATAGTTTAGCTTCTTTTATTTTATATTTAAAATTATCTACTTGAACTTTATATTTAATAGTTTTATTTATATTTTTACTAAGTAGTTTATCTAAAGTTAATATATCATACTTATAGTTTTGAGAGTACAATATTGTAGGTTTTGAAAAATTAGGAATTATAGATTCAAATATTACAGAACTAGCAATCCCTTCATATATTAGATCTTGTTTAGAATTGTTTTTTAATTCAAACTCTCTTGTTTCATTTATCATTGCTAGATTACTATTATAAACACTAAGACTTAGATCTTTAGTGTTGTTTATTTTAGTACTATTTGCACTTAATATGCTAGTTGTTAATAAAGTTAAAATGATTTTATTTTTCATTTAATTTTCCTACATTTGTAACTGTAGTTTTTGTATACTCAAAATACTTATCTTCACTTGGTTGAACCATAAGTACAACACCATAAAGACTCAATAAAACAGCAATTGCAACTGCTATATTTTTGATCACTATTTTATTAATATCTACTCTTAGCAAAAGTGTAAGTAAAACTAAACCTATAATAAATAATATAATCCCTGTTTTCATATAAAGTCCTAAATATTTTATGCTACAATTGTAGCAAAATTATTAAAAGGTTTACTTTATGAACACAATTAATTATAATAATAAAAAAATCATTCCAAGCAAAGTCGTATGTATAGGTAGAAACTATGTAGAACATATAAAAGAATTAAATAATGAAACACCAGATACTATGGTAGTTTTTAATAAAACAAACTCTGCTATTACTAATAGTTTAGAGTTTTTTACTCCTGATACTAGATTTGAAGGGGAGATATGTTTTTTAATAAAAGATAGTAAAATAGATGGTATTGGGTTTGGACTTGATTTAACAAAAGCAAATATTCAAAATAAAATGAAAGCCAAAGGTTGGCCTTGGGAGAGAGCTAAGTCTTTTAATAAGAGTGCAGTTTTTGGTGAGTTTGTAACATTTGATGGAAATATAAAAGATATATCTATGAAACTATTTATAAATGATAATCTTGTACAATTTGCAACTTATGATCTTATGATATATAAACCATCACAAATGTTACAAGAGATTCAAACATTTATGAGTTTAGAAGATGGTGATATTATTATGTCAGGAACTCCAAAAGGTGTTGCTACATATAATAAAGGTGATATTTTTAAAGGTGAAATATATTGTGCTGATAAATTACTTGTAAGATCTGAGTTTGTAGTTAAATAATATTTAAAGGGTTTGTACTATTTATAGTACTATATACCTTTGGCATCTTATTTTGTAATTTGTTTTCTATAAATACTAAAGCTTTATTTATAAACTTTATTCTAGCTCTTATTTTTATGATTAGTTTTTTAGCTCTTGGACTTGTAATAATAAGTGAAGTAAGGCTAAGTGCAATTGCTAAAGTTGTGCCAGGAATTGGCAAGGGTGTTGCTATAATTGCTAACAGTAAAACTACTGATGCAATTATAGTAAAAAGAAGATTCTTACTCCTCTTCAAAGAACTCATATTCTCTAAAAGCGTTATCTAAATTTGCTTTACTTAATCTATCAAACAGTTTCATATCTTTATATTTTGACATATCTGTATTTTTTACAAACTCATCAAGACCTATATCATCTTCAATTGCAGCCATTGCAAGTCTTTTTAAGTCACTTAAGTATGATTTCATATGATTATATGCTGTAAGATCAGTATATTTACCATGTCCATTTGCCCATACTTTTACATCATATTTACCCATTATATCAAGTGATTTTAAACTACCTTCTATACTTCCATCTCTAATTGATGTTAAACGCTCAGAGAATAATAGATCTCCTGAGAATAATACTTTTTCATTTGGCATATATACAAACATATCTTGTTTTGTATGTGCAGGATCTTTTAGTACAACTATCTCAAATTTATATCCATCAACATCTAGTGTTGTATTGTTTGATATTATATTATCTATCTTTACTATCTTAGTACCTTTTGAATCCTCTTTTTTTAGTTTATTTAATATTCTTGTAGATCCACCAATTTTAAAAGTATCAGCTTGTAATTTACATGCATATATTGGTATATTTTTCTCTTTATAATAAGAGTTACCCATCCAGTGATCATCATGCATATGAGTATTAATTACAAGTTTAATTGGTAAGTTTGCTATTTTTTTCATAGCTTCATGAGCTTGAGAAGCATAAGCATAAGATGCTCCACTATCTATTACTACCCAGTGTTTTTTTGTATTTACCCAATAAGTATTAGCAATATTCCCACCATTTTCTTTTGTTACAATCTCATTATGTCCTGTAAACATATACACACTTGGGCTTATTTTTTTTGGGTTTAGTTTATAATCCATAGCAAAACTTGCTACACTTAAAAGTATTATTAATCCTAATTTTTTAATCAATTTTTATCCTTATTTTTAATATTTTTCTTCATCTGATGGAAAAGATAGATCTTCTATATCATTTTTATACTGCTCTACTGCATCTCTTACAAGTTTAGCACCGTTTAGATATTGTCTTACAAATTTTGGTTTAAACTCTTCAAAGAAACCTAACATATCAGACCAAACTAAAACTTGACCATCAACTTCAACACCAGCTCCAATACCAATTACAGGTATGCTAATAGCTTCTGTTATTTTCTTTGCTGCTTCTTCTTTTACACCTTCAACAACCAATGCAAAAGCTCCAGCTGTTTCTATATCAATAGCATCTTGGATTAGAGTTTTGATATTATCTTCATCTTTACCTTTTACTTTATATCCACCTTCACTTCTGAAGTTTTGAGGCATAAGACCAATATGTCCACATACAGCAATAGAGTGTGTAGTAAGAGCTTTTACTATATGAGCTTTAGAGCTTCCACCTTCAATTTTAACAGCACTAGCATTTGTATTTTTAAATACTTTTGTACAATTTTCAATAGCATCTTTTTCATTTGTATATGTACCAAATGGCATATCACATATTACAAATGTATTTTTAGCACCATTACAAACAGCATTTGTATGGTATATCATTTGATCTAGTGTAGCACTTAGAGTATCTGGCTTTCCAGCAAAACTCATATTTAAACTATCTCCTACAAGTATAAAATCAACTTGTTCATCAAATAGTTTTGCAAATAAAGCATCATATGCAGTTATCATAGTTAATTTTCTATTTCCCTTAGCATTTTGAATACTTGTTATTGTTTGTTTCATAATTAAAACCTTTGTTATTTTGTGATATAATCACTTGTATATTAATGTGATTATACATAAATAAAATTAAAATTAATTATAAATGATATAATTAACTAATATTATAAAGAAGGAAATATTTTGATTGAGAAAAAATTAGTTGGATTTATAACTGCATCTTACCCTAGTAATAACTTTACAGTTGACTTAGCATTAAGTATGAAAGAAGCTGGAGTTGATACTTTAGAGTTAGGGATCCCTTTTTCAGATCCTGTTGCAGACGGACCAGTAATTGAAAAAGCTAGTTTAATGGCATTAGAAAATGGATTTAAACTAAATGACCTATTTGAAATAAGCTCACAAATAGCACCAAAGATGGATACTTTATGGATGGGATATATGAATCCTTATTATAAATATGGTGTAGAAAATTTCCTTAAAAAAGGGAAAGAGTTTGGAATAAAAGGTTCTATTATTCCAGATCTTCCTTATGAAGAAGCTATAAAATATAAAGATCTATTTAACTCTTATGATCAAAGTATTATAGACTTTGTAGCTCCAACTACTCCTAATGATAGAATAGAGATGCTTACAAAAAACTCAAGTGAGTTTATATATCTTGTTGCATATGCAGGAATTACTGGAGCTAATAAAAGTGAAGATTTAAGTAAAATAATCACTAAAATAAAAGAGGTAACTTCAACACCTGTTTATATTGGATTTGGTGTAAACACAAAAACTGCAAAAGAGAAAGTAAAAGGTGTAGATGGTGTTATTGTAGGAAGTGGTTTTGTTCAAAAGCTAATAGATACAAGCCTTAGCAATAATGAAAAGATCACTCAAATCACTCAAATAGCTAAAGAGATAAAAGAGAAAATAAACTCTTAATCTCTTTTTAGCTAAAATTCGCTTTTAATATTTACATATTAACTACTTATGACCCTATCGTCTAGTGGCCAAGGACGTTTGGATTTCCTCCAAAACACGATAGTTCAAATCTATCTGGGGTCGCCAATTTAAAATCAGCTAAAACTTATATACAATCTCTAATTGAAAATGATCTAAAAAACTTTTATTATCATTTGCACTACTATATGCTTTGTAAAATATATCCATACTTAGTTTATTATATTTTTTAAATATATATCCAAGACCTAGATTTATTCCATTTTGCTTATCTATTTTATTATTTATATATGTATAATCTTGAGTTCCATAATTAACACTTAATCTTATATTTTTATACTTTGTATTTGTAAATGGATATTGTCTTATACCAATTTGATAGGCTAAATCTTTATTATTTGATTCATGAATATAATAAATATGAGTATAAAGTTCATAATCAAGTTTTGTTTTATAAGAAAGCCCAGCAAAAATTGTATTTTCAAATGAATTTGTAATACCTAGTTCTATAGAAAGTGCATTAGATAAATCTTCAATAAAACTATCTTCATAAATATATTTTGGATATTTACTATTATTTTTATTAGTATATGATATTACTTTTGCATTTAAAGATGTTGTAGTATTTAAATTACATATTGAAGCATCTGCACTTAAATAATTTTTAGGTGAAGTATTGTGATATACGATATTTAATAAAACATTTGCTTCAACTTTTTTAGCCTCTTGTTTTAATTTTTTATAAATTTGTTCTTTTGATAAATGTTTATTATCATCTATTTTTATAGTTTTTATAAGCTTACAATCTTTTTGAGGAATATAGTTTTCACTAATTATTATATCATCAACTGAAGCATAAACACTTGCTATTGCTAAAATTAATATAAAAAAACTTTTTTTCATAAATATCCTTTATTAAAAAATTATTCTATCATATATTAGCATAAAATAATATGCTACAATATCATTGATGAAAAACCTACCTATAAATGATATCCTAGATAATATTATTAAAAAACTAAAATCAAATAATAAATTAATACTACAAGCACCTCCTGGTAGTGGAAAATCAACTGTTATTCCAATATCATTTTTAAATGAATCTTATACTAAAAATAAAAAAATAATAGTTTTACAACCCCGAAGAGTAGCAGCTAGAATGGTAGCAACTCAACTAGCTTTTAATATAAATGAAAAAGTTGGGAACACTATAGGATATATTATAAAAAATGAAAATATCCAAAATAAAAATACAAAAGTTTTAGTAGTAACTGAAGCAATTTTAACAAGAATGATACAAGATGATCAAGAACTACGTGATGTATCTATGATAATATTTGATGAATTTCATGAAAGAAGTATCCATAGTGATTTAGCACTTGCACTTAGTCTTGAAGTGCAAGAACTTTTAAGAGATGATCTAAAAATTATTTTAATGTCTGCTACACTTAATAGTAGTGAAGCTTTAAAATTATTAGGTGAAAATACACCTGTTATTACTTCTAATGGAAGACTTTTTGAAGTACAAGATATATATTTAGACAAAAAAACACTTCTAAATAAAAACAATATTTATGATATTACATATGATACCATTTTAAATTCTTTAAAAAATGACAATGGAGATATACTAGTATTTTTAAGTTCTCTTAGACACATAAATAATTTAGCTATTAAATTAAATAACACTATAAACAAAGATGATATTATAGTATTACCTTTATATTCAGCATTAAGTAAAAAAGAACAAGACTTAGCAATAAGAAAAAATAGTAAAAGAAAAATAATTCTAAGCACCAATATAGCTCAAACTTCACTTACTATTGATGGGGTAAAAGTAGTAATAGATACAGGATATGAAAATCAATCAAGCTATAACTTTAATACTGCTATGAATAGTTTAAATGAGCAATTTATAAGCATAGATTCTTCAATACAAAGAGCAGGACGAGCAGGACGAACAAGCAATGGGAAATGCTATAAAATATGGCAAAAAGGTAAAATACTAGAGCCCTCGGATAAACCAGAAATACTAAGAAGTGATTTATCAAGTCTAATACTTGATTTGGCACTTTGGGGAGATACTGATTTTAACTCATATAAGTTTATAGATATTCCAAAAGATGATTTTATATCTTCAAATAAAGAGCTTTTAGAGTTTTTAAATATGATAGATAACTCATCAAATATAACTAACTATGGACAAATAGCTATAAAATTAGGACTTCATCCTAGATTTGCATTTATGATTTTAAGTGCAAATAACCTTGGCTTTGCAAAAGAAGCTTGTATATTAGCTTCTATATTCTCATCAAATCTTAGCTATAAAGATGATTTCAAATTAATCTTTTTTGATATATTAGCTAATAATATTAAATCATATATCCATAAAGATATACTAAAAACTAGCAATATATATTATAAAAAGCTACAAAAACTAAATATAATAAAAGAGCCTAAAAAGTTCAAAGATAATATGCTAGGTGTTCTTACACTTTTTGCATATCCAGATAGACTAGCAAAACAAAGAAAACTAAATAGTGAATTTTATAAACTAAGTAATGGTAAAGGGGCTATGCTTAAAAAAGATGATGTTTTATTTAATAGTCAATATCTAGTTGTACCAAATATTATGGCATCAAATACAAATTCTATAATATCAAGTGCTATTAAAATAGAGTTTGATTTTATAAAAACTTATTTTAAAAATATCATTCATAAAAGAGAAGATATAAACTATGATAAAAGTTCAAATAGTATAAATATCCAAGAGATATTTTATATACTAAAACTTGATCTATTTTCAAAAAAATTAAGCCTTGATGATACAGAAAATAAAAAAGAATTATTTTTAAATATTATCTCAAATGATATGTATAGTTTACTAAATTTTAATTCAAAGGTTCAAGAATTTAGAGCAAGAATAAACTTTGTAAATCACCATATACCAAATAAATTTATCTCTATGAGCAATGAGTATTTACAAGAAAATATTTTAAATATTATTGAACCATATATAAATAATATAAATAGTATAAAAGATATAAAAAATTTAGACTTATATAATATTTTATATAGTTTATTAAGTTTTGAAGAGACAAAATCACTTGAAAATTTAGCTCCTTCATTTATAAAAGTACCAAGTAAAAGAGATATAAAAATAGATTATAGTGATATAAATAATGCAGTATTAAAAGTCAAACTACAAGAGATCTTTGGACTATTTGAAACACCAAAGGTTTTAAACAATACTATAAGCTTACAAATACATCTTCTTAGCCCTGCAAATAGAGCTATAGCAATTACAAATGACATAAAATCATTTTGGGATAATGCTTATATAGATGTAGTAAAAGATATGAAAAATAAATACAAAAGACACTATTGGCCTGATAATCCTTATGAAGCAGTTGCCACAACAAAGATAAAAAAATATATGTAGTTTTAGAACTAATTATTTAAAATTATAGTTTGGTATAGTTATAGATATTGGATGTGAATACCCTTGTACTTTACACCATTTATAACCCTCTTTACGGTAATAACCAGTGATTTTTTTCTTTATGATTTTAGATTTATAGCAGTTTTTGAAAACTCCTGATATTTTCCATATATCATAATGTCTTTTATCTTTTATTTGATTTCCATACTTATAAGTTTTTGTTTGGTAGATTTTAAGTTCTCCATTTATAACTTCATAATTATAAATAGTATTTGTAGTTTGATTTTTTACAAATCCATTTTTATTAAAAATAAGAGTATAACTTTCACCACGATTTGTAGAGAACTCTTTACCAAAAGAAGTAAAACCATTAGATTTTAATGATGATACTTCCCATACACCTAATATTGATTGTTTAGTGTATCCTTTTGCATTAAGAATAACTATAAATAAACCTAATATATATAATATACGCACTATTTATACCTTGCTTCTTTTATTTTATATGCTCTTAAAGCAGATATTTGATTATACTTTTTTAACATATCTTTAATCTCTTTATTGTAAGAACTACTAATAATATCTTTATAAACATTTTCTTTTATAAATAAAGCTAATTGTTTAGAATAGCCTTTATCTAAACTACCTAAGTTTTCTATAATATCAAAAAGAACCCATACTGATAATTTTAGTGGTTTGTAGTTTTTATTTGTATCTTTGATCTTTTTTTCTAAGGCTATAAATCCTTCAATACTATTAGGAGAACCTCTTAACATAGTAAACTCATCATTTATATTTCTTATATAAATAAATTTTTGGTTTTTCAAAAAAGCAGCAAGTTTTATTATTAATAATGAGTTGTACTCATCTATAATTTTTTCCTCTTTAGCTATATTGTTTGCAAATATTTCTTTAAATTTATCTTTAGTAAGTGACTTTTTAATTTTAGTATAATCTACAGCATTAGAAAATTCAGATCGCAAAGTAGGTTCACTAATTTTTAAAGAATAAAAGAATATTGAAAATATTATAAATATAGGAAGGATAATATAAAGAGATATTACTTTAATAATTTTAAAAAGAGTACTAACTACTTTTCCTGTTGCCGTTTTAGCTTTAGTACCACTTTTTGAATATCCATAAGCAATAATAAAAAATAGTACAATTGGAATATTGGAATACACAAGTATCATTAAATCAAGTTTACTTGATCCAAAAGTTATATAAAGAACATAAGCATAAGCAATAGATAATAAAAATGCAAAAATTCTAGCTTTTGAACCTAAATTAAATCTTTTATATCCTTCAATAGCAAACCATAATAATGCAATTACACCTGCAATTATAGCTCCTACAAAGACCATAAATGCAAAAGCTATCCCCTCAGCACCTCCTGAGCCTTTTACAATAGTACCACCCCAATCTGTCTGCTTCCGTTCTATGCCATTGCCATCTTTATATGTATACTCTTGAAAAAAACCCATGCTAATCCTTAATATGTAATAAAACCATTATATCCTTCCTAGCTTAAATATGAAAATTAAAAAAATATATTTAATATTTTTAAACTAAGCTTAATTTTAAAAACATTTGGGTATAATCCATAACTTTTTTCAGAAAAATAATAAATTTTGGTAAATATTTTATATATTTACTAAAGCTAAATTTCCGTCTGAAATTAGGTAGTATCTGTATTGCAGGATGTAATATAGAGAAGCTTGGGCGATTGCTTAAAATCGTTAACAAACCAATTTTAAAAGGAAAGAAATGCCTACAATTAATCAATTGATTAGAAAAGAGCGAAAAAGAGTGATTGAAAAATCACAATCTAGAGCGCTTGAATCATGTCCACAAAGAAGAGGAGTATGTACAAGAGTATATACAACAACACCAAAGAAACCTAACTCGGCTTTAAGAAAAGTTGCAAAAGTTAGATTAACAACTGGTTATGAAGTAATTTCATACATTGGTGGAGAGGGTCACAACCTTCAAGAGCACTCTATTGTTCTAGTAAGAGGGGGTAGAATTAAAGATTTACCTGGTGTTAAATATCATATTGTTCGTGGAGCTCTTGATACTGCTGGTGTTGCAAACAGAACTGTTGCAAGATCTAAATACGGTACTAAAAAGCCGAAGAAATAAATAGAAGAAGGATTATAAAATGAGAAGAAGAAAAGCTCCCGTTAGAGAAGTAATGGCTGATCCTATTTATGGAAGTAAAGTAGTTACAAAATTCATGAACATGATTATGTTAGATGGTAAAAAATCTATAGCACAAAAAATTATCTATGGTGCATTAGCAAACTTAGATAACAGAGGTGAAGAAAAAGGTATCGAATTATTCGAAAAAGCCTTAGAAAATGTTAAACCACTTTTAGAAGTAAAATCTAGAAGAGTTGGTGGAGCTACTTACCAAGTACCTGTTGAAGTTAGACCAGAAAGAAGACAAACATTAGCACTTAGATGGCTTGTTGATATGGCTAGAAAAAGAAATGAAAGAACTATGGTAGATAGACTTGCAAACGAATTATTCGAAGCAGCTAACGAAAGAGGAAATTCATTCAAGAAAAAAGAAGATATGCATAAAATGGCAGAAGCTAATAAAGCGTTTGCTCATTACAGATGGTAGGAAAATAATATGGCAAGAAAAACACCACTAGGGAGACTTAGAAATATTGGTATTGCTGCACACATTGATGCAGGTAAAACAACAACAACTGAAAGAATTTTATTCTACACAGGTGTTGAGCATAAAATAGGTGAGGTACATGATGGTGCTGCAACTATGGACTGGATGGAGCAAGAGCAAGAAAGAGGTATTACAATTACTTCTGCTGCTACTACTTGTAACTGGACTCACCCAAAAACAAAAGAAGAACTAATGATTAACATCATTGACACTCCGGGTCACGTTGACTTTACTATTGAAGTTGAGAGATCTATGAGAGTTCTTGATGGTGCTGTTGCAGTATTCTGTTCAGTTGGTGGGGTTCAACCACAATCTGAAACAGTATGGAGACAAGCTAACAAATATAGAGTTCCAAGAATGATTTTTGTTAACAAAATGGATAGAACTGGAGCTGATTTCTTCATGGTTGAAGAGCAAGTTGGTTCAAGATTAAAAGCTAATCCAGTGCCAATTCAAATTCCTATTGGAGCTGAAGAAAACTTCGCTGGTGTTGTTGATTTAGTTCAAATGAAAGCTATCGTTTGGGATCAAGATGCTGCTATGGGTTCTAATTACCACGTAGAAGATATTCCTGCTGATTTACAAGATCAAGCTGAAGAGTATAGAGAAAAAATGATTGAAGCTGCTGCTGAAGCTGATGATGAATTAATGAACAAATACCTTGAAGGTGAAGAGTTAACAGAAGATGAAATCGTTTCTGGACTTAAAAAAGGTTGTTTAAATATGACAATTACACCTATGACATGTGGAACTGCATTTAAAAATAAAGGTGTACAAACTTTACTTGATGCTGTTGCTATGTATATGCCTTCTCCATTAGAAGTTGAAGATATTAAAGGTGAAACTCAAGATGGTGAAGATGTTATCGTTGAATCAACAGATAATGGTGAAGTAGCTGCATTAGCATTTAAAATTATGACAGATCCATTTGTTGGTCAACTTACATTTACAAGAGTATACAGAGGTGTATTACAATCTGGTACTTATGTAATGAACTCAACAAAAATGAAAAAAGAAAGAATCGGAAGATTACTTAAAATGCACGCAATCAAAAGAGAAGAAGTTAATGAACTTTATGCTGGTGAAATTGGTGCTGTTGTTGGTCTTAAAAATACAATTACTGGAGATACTTTAGCATCTGAAAAAGATCCTGTAGTATTAGAAAGAATGGATTTCCCAGAACCAGTTATCTCTGTTGCAGTTGAGCCTAAAACTAAAGCAGATCAAGAAAAAATGGGTATCGCTCTTGGTAAATTAGCTCAAGAAGATCCATCATTTAGAGTTGAAACTGATGAAGAATCTGGTCAAACTATTATTTCAGGAATGGGTGAACTTCACCTTGAAATTCTTGTAGATAGAATGAAAAGAGAATTCTCTGTTGAAGCTGAAGTTGGTGCTCCTCAAGTTGCTTATAGAGAAACAATTAAAGCTGGTGTTCAACAAGAATATAAATATGCTAAACAATCTGGTGGTAAAGGTCAATATGGTCACGTTTACTTAAGAATTGAGCCTATGACTGCTGAAGAAACAAATGAAGAAGGTTTTGAATTTATTAATGAAGTAAAAGGTGGAGCTATTCCAAAAGAATATATTCCAGCTGTTGAAAAAGGTTGTAGAGAAACTATGGTTGGTGGAGTACTAGCTGGTTATCCATTAGTTGATATTAGAGT